>VTLG01015806.1_pt1 | contig 21618 bp, 34 predicted proteins | sample 4694571 | NCBI WGS metagenome assembly VTLG01 (sample SAMN12604809, study PRJNA352737) | marine metagenome | biome: ENVO:00000447; feature: ENVO:00000209|ENVO:00000569|ENVO:01000036; material: ENVO:00002151; isolation source: viral sequences binned using virsorter ... | reverse complement strand
TCGACAAACGGCAACCCGAATATCAAGGAAGCATACCCAGATGCACGGCTCCCCAGTCTTGAGCGCTGTTTGATCAAGCGCCCAATTTCTGGATCACGAATTGAAAAGTAATCAGTCATAACTCACCTCATTAGTTGATTAATTGAACAAGCTATCGATGTTATCAGCCAGCTTGCTGGCCTCTTCACCGACAGTTTTGCGTGTATCGTCATCGCTCCGCAACTCAGCACCAGACTTGTTACCGATAATGCCGACCAAATCAGACACGGCCTTATCGATCCGCGCATCATTGCTGATGTTGAGCGTCGGGATAATCGCGACAAGGTCTCTCGCCTTCTCGATGGTGCTATCCCTGAACGGTGCCTTGCCCTTGTTGTCAGGGTCGTAGTTGGCGCAACTCTTAGCCAGATGGCGAGCAACGTCTACCACTGTGTTGGCGCAATGTGTCTGGATGTCCGAGAGCTTGTCGGCCTGAGCCTTCTGAACATCCGCCTTGACCGCATCAACAAACGCCTTAGAGCCTTGCACTCGGATGTCCTGAGTGTTGGTGATGATCGAGCGCTTGATGTCGAATTCAAATTTGCTCTCGATAATCTCGTCAACGTCAACATCCTTGGCGAGGTTGGGGTTCTCGGCTCTGGCTCTCGCCAGTGCGTCTGGCAGGGCCTTGCGGATTTTCTCAACCTCGACCTCGAATTGAGATAAGAACTCACCCAAAGCACGGTAGACTTTCTCGCTCAGGGCATTGGGCAGCAAGCGCCAACCATTGTCCCAGTCGGGAAGTCCGCCCACAAGGTATGAGCCATCGACAGGGCTTGGCGACGCACCTCTAAGGTAGTTCGTAACCGCACCCTTAATCGTTTTGATCTCGGCAAGCACAGCAGGGTCAACGATCTTCACGTTGCCCCAAACCCAGTTGGTTGTGGTGGCAGCGGTTTCGGCGAGCATGTTGGATGCCTTGTTGTCCTTTGCCTGTCCCGTCCAGCTCCGCACCTTGATGCGGATTAGTGTATTCCCCTCGATGAGGGGTGGTACTTCTTTACGTTTAGTAGTCATAGCGTCACCTCAAATATTTGTTGTCCAATTGATGCTGTCGCATCTATCAGCACACTGTCTCCAATGTGCTGATAGATGCGAGGGCTTGTACCCTCGCATCGTCTTCCTCCATTGTTACGAGCGGATGTCCGCCCACTTCAGCGACCAGTCGCGATAGGTCGCCGTCTCTGCGACAATCGGCACACGCCGTTTGATTGCCTCAACCACAAAGACCATGACTTCGGGTGAAGTCCAGCCACCTTCGCCGTGGCGCGACAAGTAAGCCACCACGTTAGCGAAGTTGTCCTTGTTCGCACGGCGGATCAGCAGCGATGCCGTCGCGAACTGATGCCCAACCTCGTCAGGGATCGGTGCGTTGTCAGGATCAACCAGTGCCTCATCGATGTTAATTGACCGCCCAGCGTGGCAGATCGCGATGAATGACCGCGCACCTTCCTCACCGATAATGCCAGCGTACACAGGCATCTCGATTTCAGGTGGAGGGCAACCCTTCACCGCAAAGCTCAGTTTCTCCAGACCGCGAGGGGTGCATCCAGTCGGATGCTCCATACCCTTTTGGCTTGGGTCAACCTTGTGCAGATATTCGGGCATCTGCTTGATCCAAGCCAGCACGACAGGATCGATGTCATTCTCGGCACCCCAGTTCAGCCAGTCCTCAACGCTCGGTGTGAGCGTGAAGTGGGCAAGGCGCGTCCCAGTCTGGATGCCCATGCCGTGCGAGTTGGCCTTGTCACGCTGGCGATTGGATGCCAGCACAATCAGCACCAACCCAAGCTCACAGTTAGGGTCAGACTTAGGATGCCCAGCCAGTACATAGTCACCGACGCGCCCCTCATCAAAGAGGCGTTGGATGACGGTTTGTTTCTCGCGCCCAGCTTGGGCGAACTCGTCCAAGAATAGGACGCCGTAGACCTTGCCTTTATTGCCCACGTTAGGCCAGATGTCGGCAACAGCACGGTGCTGAATGCCGTTCTCGGCATAGGGCAAGCCTGAGAAGTCGAGCATATCGTAATCATTGATGCGTCGCTCCCAGACTTGCGCGTTGCCGTCAAACGGCACAGCGTCAAGGCCACGGTTAGCCTGTATTTGTTTGGCGATGTCCTCAAAAATTTCAGGCACCGCATCGCGGATAATCTGCGACTTGCCCAGTCCGACGTTCCCCCAGATCATCACGGGCGAGATCGGCAGGGCATAGTTCAGAATTGCAGGCAGTTGGCTAGGCGTGATGGAGATAGCGGATACGTCAGTCATAGTGTCACCTCAATTGTTAAAGATTGGTTGGCTATTCATCGTCGTAAGCTGGGAAGTCCTTTTCGCTCAGGACAGGAGACTTAAAGGCTTCCTGCATCCTTTCATAGGTTGAGCGCAGGTCGGTGGCGCTATCGCCTACTAAGAAGGACTGGCCGTGGCCTATGGGCTCGCCATCCTCATAATGAACTTCGCGCACTTGGAAAACACCGTCATAAAAAACGATGCGATTGTCCCAGTCATAAGTACTCATAAGTCACCTCAAAGATTTGTTGGCAAATAATCGTCACGGCTACTGGCTTATTGGCTTTCTGATCTTCGCCAGTACGGGGATAGCAAGCATCGGGATCAGACATCCCAGCGTGATGCCTCCAGCCATGTGGAACATCGCTGGATCAATCAGTGCCCCAGCAGCGTCCGATACCGTGTTGCCGAGACAGGCACCGACAACGATGCCCAGTCCGCGCTGGAATTTCTTCGGCAATATCTTCTCGACTTCAAATCCTGTCCATGCGCCGACCAGCAGCACCGCGTTGTCTACAAATCCAAATAGCAAACCGTCCATTGTGTCACCTCAATTGTTTGGTTTTCTCAGACGCCCCGAGGGGCGTTTCGGCTGGGCACCACCCAGCGCTCATCAGTGAGAGCTTAGCCCAGCGCTCATACCTCCAACTAGCGGATGACGACAGGCGAGTCGTAATTGTAGTAGGGCGAGGCAAGGTACACCTCGCCACTCTGAACCCATTGCTCAACAAGTCCTGGCTCAATTGCCTCGATTGCATTGCGGACATGACCGAACAAATCGTCGGCGTTAACATGGCGCTTGTCCTGCCAGTGCAACGCCTGATCGGTATCGGCAAGGTTGGCCTGCTCCAAAATCGCAAACAGTGCTTTGAGTGTTTCGTGTCTGCTTAACATGTGTGTTACCTCATATTGTGTTTCGCCCATGCTTGGGCTGTCCAATTGAACACCGCCGTAGCGGTCATCAGGGGCATAGCTTTAATGCCCGACACTGTGTCAGGTGTACTGCGAGAGAGAGGGAGGACTGTTCAGGGCATCGCTCAGAATTGGTCGATGCTGCCCATCGGTTACGCGAGGTGGAGTTGAGCCACGCCGTTCGCGCCATCACGCCTAGTCAGTCTAGGCTGTCGCACTCCACTCTTTGTAGGGTCGCTCCCGAGACTTTGCTTTGGGCTAGAGCCTTGCGCTTGACGGGGTCTCAAACTTTGAGGTGAGGGTCAGAGAGGTTGGCCTAGCCAACTTCGCCTCACTATTCCGCTTCTACTCACTCGGGCAGTGGAGGGTCGCGTTGTTTAAGGCTCGCGAGGCCTCGGTTTGGGGGTTGGCCCCTCGCCGAAAGCCCTTTAGATCATAGTGGCTCATATAACGCAAGCACTTCTTTTGCTAACTTATGTACACCACGCATAGCCCAGTGGATAAGGCGTCTGTATGCTCGCAACAATTGACCAGCAAATAGAAGGTGGAGAGTATGAAGGAGAAAAGACCAGATTTGAGGATTGTCGGAGGCGACAAGAAACCAGCGAAAAAGCGCAAGCTCACAGCAAAGCAAGAGCGGTTCGTGGCGGAGATGATACGGGGTGCAACGCAAGCGGACGCCTACCGCACGGCCTATGGCGATGGCAAGCTGAAGATGAAACCGTCCGCCGTGTACACCGAGGCAGGGCGTTTGATGGGGCACCCTGAGATCGCCCGTAGAATACTTGCGCATCAGGCCAGTGTGGAGCGGTCTGCGGTATCCTCTGCCCTCTCGAAGAGGCGCTGGATTGTGGAGCGGTTGGAGCATGAAGCTGAACACGCCCAGTCGGACGCTGGCAGGGTGCGAGCGCTTGAACTTCTCGGCAAGGTGACTGAGGTTGCATTGTTCACAGATCGCGTCGAGCAGGTAGATAATGACCTATCGCCCGACCAACTCCGCGACGAACTGGAGCAGCGCCTGCTCAAGCTCGTTGGTGACGGCTGAAGCTCATGGTCTAGCCTAGACCATGCGCCGAGATAAACACCCCCACCCCCTCGACCTCACCACGGGAAAACGCCCCCACCCGCGCCCTCTCGACTAGCCACACTATCCTGAGCGATGGAGCAAGGAGGGGGCCACCCCCCTTATTGATGCGCGACGCCCCTCCCCCCCTACACACTATTCCACACAAATAATCCCAGCATTTTCATAAAAAATGCCCCCTACCTATAAAAAATGATTTATTTCAATGGGTTGCGTGATTTAAACAAAAAAAGACCCAATTAGCTGGGAAAAGCTAACTGGGTCAGTGGGAGGCTACAAGGTGAGTATCACCGAGCCAAACTATATATAAAAATTAATTAAATTCCTTTTCCCCCTGTTCCACTGTACTAATTAGTACACTTAATTAGTATAATGTTTTTTCTTTTAAGTAGATATATTAAATATACTAATTAGTATATCTTGTTCTAATTAGTACAGTCGTCTAAATATCATATTTTTTCCCCTCTGTACACCCCCCTGTATATATTTTTTTAGGAGGGGTTGGTATTTGCAGGCAAATAGTTATTTACCCCAATACACCAGTGCAAAGCTGTCGCATTTTGGACAGTGCAGGTTTGTAACAATATGGTGTTTTTCTTCTTCTTCATCCGTATCAAGGTCGTGGTCTCCGCCCCAGATGAGTTCTGTGTCACATGCCCAGCAGTTCATCGCCATTCCTCCTCTCTTTTCTTCATCGGGAAGTTGAGTTCCCATCTGACGTTGTTGAGGGGTTCGGTAAGAAATATTTGCAGGAATTTTTTAGGATCGAATGACCGTAGTTCAAAATCCATCAGCCATTTTGTCTGCACATCGTACCCTGTGATGATTGATTTCCAGCGTTCGTATTCCTTTATAATCTGCTCATTGGTTGTGTTGGCAGTCGGATTGCTGGCATCCAGTGCAATATGGTCAACAGGAGTGAAGGAAACATTTGTATTGTAGTATTGGGGGTTGATTTGCAGGTGGAGGGCGGTTTTTCCCTCTTCAATCCAGTACCATGCCCCGTCAAAGTCGAAATTTGGCCTTTCAGCCCGCGTGAAGCCGAAAACCTCTTCGTAGAACTCCATCGACCTTTCGAGGTTCTTGGTATTGATCGTAACGTGCTGGAGTGTAAGCATGGTTCCTTCCTTTCTGTTATTCAGCTTATTTTTTTTCATTTGGTGATTGGATAAACTCAGGCACATCGTTTGATAAAAGGGCTTTCTCAGTCGGATATATTGCCCGCGCCCGATTGGGGATAATTTTTAAATACCCCCTTTCCTCAAGGGCTTTGACAATTCTGTGTGTATTGCTTACCGCAGATATCCCCAGACCCTCCGTTATATCGCGGTAGGCAGGGGCGTATCCGTAGAGTTTCCACCAGCCGACAATAAAATCGAGGTGGGCTTTTTGCTTCCGCGTCATTTGTGTTTTTCCATATGTTCCCGCAAACTCGGTGCTTGCATTTCTTTTGCGCTGAAAAACCTGATTGATTCGGGGTGGAGGGTCACAGCGTCAAGCTCATAGCCCAATGCGATAAAAATTTTATCGATTATATGTATGTTCGTACCCCTGTTTTTGTTCTCTATTTCGCCTATTGTTGTGGCAGGAACACCGCATATATTTGAGAGTTCTTTTTTATTAAGCCCCTTTTCTTCCCGTATTTCTTTTATCAGTTGCCCCCAGTGAAATTTTTTATTTTCAATCATTTGCCAGTAAATCCCTGTTGCTGGTTTCGTCTTCAAGAAGATAGACTTTTTTGTTGTGAAGGAGCGCCCATTCGATTTCCTTCTGGACACCAGGAGAATCTTCCCATTCGGGGAGGCAGTGGACACCCAGTACAGTGCAGTGCCTGAAAAGCTGGATATCACGGCGCATCCACCACTGTGTGCTTCTTTTGTGCCCCCTGTCTTCAAACGTAATACCATAGGCAATGGGCGAAAACACCCAGACGCCGCTATCGAGAAGTTTCATTGTAAGGTCAACTGTCGAGGCAGCGCGTTTTGCTGCCGTGCGCCTTGAAACCTTGCCGTTTGAAGAGTGGGGGGAGGCAAGGTACATGAGGTGGTCTCTGTCCAAATCGCCCGCTAAACGCATAAACGAAGGCGACGGGATTTCAGTGACGTTGATGATCGGAAAATTGATTTGTTTGTGGCTTTCTCCATTGCCAACCATATTTTTTCCCCTTTATAAGAAAATAGTGAGAACACAACGATAACATAAATACTATAAAAGTACATATTTTTTTTCTGTATAGGTTGACAAAAAAAGTCAACTACCTCAATATGGTACAACTTAGGTAATTCTATCGAGTTCAGGACACTCGAAAAAAACATCCTTGCATCACTTGACTCTCCCAAGAGGAGCGCTTTCCCCTTTAGGCGCTCCTCTTTTATTTAAGGGGAACCAGAGGGAATATGGCTTATAAAAAAGGTGATTACGCTAAATATCATAAGGACAAGGATTCAAAGAAAAAACGCGCCCTTCGTAATAAGAATCGGCGCAAGGCAACCCGTAAGGGGCGGGTGAAAAAAGGGGACGGCAAGCATATTGACCATAAAGACGGCAATCCGAAAAATAATTCTAAAAAGAATTTGCGGGTTGTTTCTGCGAAAACCAATCGAAAGAAACAATAGTGGCGCTTGACCTTGAGGTTGAAAAGTATATTGACCGTATATCAACGCTACCTTTTGAAGAGCAAAGGCAGATACTCGATTTATTCGAGAGTTTGGACAAAGCCACCGAAAAGGAACGGCTGACACAAAGGTTTATTCCCTTTGTGAAAAAAATGTGGCCTGGATTTATTGAAGGCGACCACCACAACATTATGGCAGACGCTTTTGAGCGTGTGGCGGATGGTAAATTAAAACGTCTGATTGTGAATATGCCCCCAAGGCATACAAAATCAGAGTTCGCCAGCTATCTTCTGCCAGCGTGGTTTTTGGGAAGGTATCCTGAAAAGAAAGTTATCCAGACGGCGCATACCGCCGAACTGGCAGTTGGTTTCGGACGTAAGGTCAGGAACCTTGTGGGCGACGAGGACTTCCAGAGGATATTTTCTGGGGTGAAACTCCGTCAGGATTCAAAAGCTGCGGGACGCTGGAACACCAATGCGGAGGGTGAATATTTCGCAATCGGTGTCGGCGGGGCGGTAACAGGTAAGGGTGCTGATCTTCTTATAATAGATGATCCGCATTCCGAGCAGGAGGCAAGGTCGGCAGACCCTTCGATTTTTGACCCCGTATATGAATGGTATACGTCAGGGCCGAGGCAGAGGCTCCAGCCTGGAGGTGCGATTGTTGTTGTAATGACGCGCTGGCACCAAAGGGATTTGACGGGGCATCTTTTAAAATCCTCGCACCAGAGGGCTGGTAGCGATGAGTGGGAAATAATACAGCTTCCAGCAATTCTTCCCAGCGGTAAGTCGCTGTGGCCTGGATATTGGAGCAAGGAAGAACTTGAAAGGTTAAAGGCTGAGTTGCCCGCTGGCAAATGGTCGGCGCAATACCAGCAAGACCCCACCGCTGAGGAACAGGCGCTTATTAAACGCGACTGGTGGCGGAAATGGGAAAAGGATGATCCTCCTGCCTGTGAATTTATTATCCAGTCGTGGGATACGGCGTTTCTTAAAACGGAACGGGCTGATTATTCCGCCTGTACAACATGGGGGGTGTTTTTTAAGGAGGATGATACGGGCGTTAACAATGCCAATATTATTCTTTTGGATGCTTTTAAGGACAGGATGGAGTTTCCTGAACTTAAATCGGTTGCCCAGAAAACATATAACGAATGGGAACCTGATGCCTGCATTGTTGAGGCAAAGGCTGCGGGTGCGCCTTTGATTTTTGAATTGCGCCAGATGGGTATTCCAGTTGGCGAATTTACGCCGTCAAGGGGGAATGACAAAATTGCCCGTGTTAATGCCGTTAGTGACTTGTTTGCAAGCGGTGTTGTCTGGACGCCCAAAACAAACTGGGCAGAAGAGGTTATAGAAGAATTTGCGTCATTCCCTGTCGGGGAACATGACGATTTGGTTGATAGCAGTACGCAAGCGTTGTTAAGGTTTCGGCAGGGCGGTTTTATTAAAGTTCCTTCGGATGAAGAAGAAGAGGAGTTTCGCGCCCGCCGCGCCGAATATTATTAATAATATAAGGCTTTTTGCATGGCGGGATACTCAGATGAAGAGCTTCGGAATGTTGCCGAAACATATTCATATTATAAAAGTCAAGAAAACGCAGCTTCGGCTTTAGGTATAAGCAGGGGTGCATTGAGAAGGCGCTTGAAGGAATACAGGGCGCGTTCTGAAAATGGCGGTGACGTTGTTAAGGGGCCAGAGTTTTCCATTAACAAAGAACAGTTGATGGATGAAACGGCTGATTTGGAAGATATTCTTAACAAACGCCGTGCCGAGTTCAGGCGAAGACGAGCTTCGGAAGAATCGCGTTTTCTCATTAAGTGCAAGGTGCGGTTGGACGGGCCGATTGGTATTCTGCATATGGGTGATCCCCATGTAGATGATCCAGGAACATCCATAGATGCGCTTGAGCACCACATAAACCTGATAAAAAATACCGAAGGTTTGTTCGGAGCCAACGTCGGGGATATGGCAAACCACTGGGTTGGGCGTCTTGCCCGCCTTTATGCCTACCAGACAACCACAGAAGCGGAAATGTGGCGTTTGGTGGAGTGGCTAGTTACAAGTGTTGACTGGTTATATATTATTGGCGGCAATCACGATCTTTGGGTTGGGGATGGAGACCCTGTTCAGTGGATGGTTCGCAGGCAGTCTGGTGTTTACCAAGCGCATGGGGCAAGAATTAACCTTGTTTTCCCAAATAAAAAGGAAGTCAGGGTGAACGCAAGGCATGACTGGAGCGGGCATTCACAATGGAACTCAGTCCACGGGCCAGCAAAAGCTGCCCAAATGGGGATTGACGACCATGTTGTTATCAGCGGCCACCGCCATATCAGCGGTTACCAGATTATAAAACAACAGAACAATGGTTTAATAAGCCATGCGTTGCGTGTGGCATCTTATAAGATATTTGATAATTACGGGAAACAACTTGGCCTCAGAAATCAAAATGTTTCACCCGCTGTTGTAACTGTTATCAACCCAGAGCGGGAAGATGACGACCCTGGATTAATAACAGTTTTCCATGATGTTGATACGGGGGTTGAGTTTTTAAATTTTCTAAGGCAGAGAAAGGTGGCTAAAAAATGAAAAAATTTTTAGCGGTTCTCGGTTTGCTGTGCTTTTTGTCGCCTGTTGTGTGGGCGGGTAATTTATATGAGGCATCTGAGGATGTCAGGCAAAAACATGAGGAGATGCTTTATCCAACCGTGTTGGTTCGGGGAAGCGACAATTCCAGTGGTTCGGGGACGGTTATATATTCAGACTTACAAGATAAAGAGTGGGTTTCCTTAATTCTGACAAACTGGCATGTGGTGCGTGGGTCAATAAGTGTCGGGAAAGAGTGGAACTCGCAATTACAGGAAAAAGTTGAGAAAGAAGTTCGACGGCCAGTTCATGTCGATTTATGGGACTATAATAATTACTCTGAGGCGATTGGAACCATAGGTCGTCGAGCGCTTATTATGGCGTGGGATAAAGACCTCGACCTTGCGCTTTTACAGGTACAGGATAAAGAGCGACCTCTTCCGTATGTTGCGGAGCTTTATCCTGAAGATAAAGATGAAGGCCCGTGGATTTTCCAGCAGGTTTTCGCGGTTGGCGCGGGGTTAGGGAAACCGCCCTTTCCAACAGAGGGTCTCTTGGCGGGTTTTGCTAGGGATCGTAACGGAAAGCATGTCTGGCTTGCCTCGGCACCAATTATATTCGGAAACTCTGGCGGAGCCTTATTTGTGCGTTCGCCTCGCGATACCTTTGAATTAGTGGGCGTCCCGAGCGCTGTCTCGGCTTATGGCTGGGGCAATGTTGTGACTCATATGGGCTGGAGCCGTCCAATTCCTGAAATCAGGGCGTTCCTTAGAGAACATGATTACGGGTTTGTGCTTGGGGACGAGCCTGAAGTTGAAGAAGAGAACGTCAATTAGCCAGCAAATATTTGATAGGAGATGATGATGCATAAAGACCCTGTTATTTCAAGAACCGTGCCTTCAGCGGTGCCTCGGAAGCACATGAAGATTAAGGGTTCTGGGGCTGCAACCAAAGGAACAACGTGGCACGCGGTTGCTGACCAGACTGTAGACACAGCGCAAAAACAACCCGCTGAATATGTTTCTAACATTAAAAAGGTAGGCTGATGTCTGGATGTGGTGAAGACTGCGTGTGCATTGAAAACAGTTGTGAAAACTGCCCCGAAGACTGTTCGGGGGATTGTTTGTGCCGTTCTTCAGAGGTGACTGATGGCGATTGAAAAATCTATCGCACAAGCGCCTTCTTTCAGTAACGCCGAGGAAGTCCCTGAAGGGCTTGACCCTGATGCTGTAGAAAGCGTTGAAATCGCTGTTGTTAATCCAGATGCGGTGGCGATTGAAACAGAAGACGGCGGAATGGTGATTGATTTCAATCCGCAAGCGGATGAAGATATTGGCGGTGGCGACCACAATGAAAATCTTGCTGAAATTTGCGATGAAGACGTTTTGCAGAGGCTGGCGTCTGATTTAATAGGTGATTTTGACAGCGATAGAAATTCGCGTGCCGACTGGGAAAGAACATATACCAAGGGGCTTGACCTTCTTGGTTTAAAGATTGAGGACAGAACATCGCCTTGGCCTGGAGCGTGTGGTGTCCACCACCCCATTCTGACGGAAGCTGTTGTCAGGTTCCAAGCGCAGGCCATCATGGAAATATTCCCTGCTGCTGGCCCTGTTAAAACAAAAATTGTCGGGGAGATAACCGACGAGAAAGAAAAACAAGCACAGCGTATACAAAACCATATGAATTATCTCCTGACGGAGAAAATGTCCGAGTACCGCCCTGAAACAGAGCAAATGCTCTTTTCGCTTCCTTTGGCGGGGTCTTCTTTTAAGAAAGTTTACTACGATCCGAGCATGGGGCGTGTTTGCGCCCATTTTGTTCCTGCGGAGGATTTTGTTGTTTCGTATGGGGCATCAGACCTTCAGACGGCAAGCCGTTATACGCACATTATGCGGAAATCAACCAATGATGTCCGTAAATTACAGGTAGCTGGTTTTTACCGAGACATAGACCTGCAAAAATCTGCGCCTGATTATTCTGAAATTCAGGAGAAATACGATGAGTTGGAGGGAGAAACACCCTCTTATGACAACGATGATAGACATATTTTATATGAAATGCACGTTGACCTCGATTTGGAGGGGTTTGAAGACAAAGATGACAGCGGTGAGGAAACGGGTATTGCCCTTCCGTATGTTGTCACGTTAGCCAAAGGTTCTAACGAAATACTTTCTATTAGAAGAAACTGGTACGAAGATGATGAAATGCGTATGAAGCGCCTTCATTTCGTACATTACCAATATATGCCTGGACTTGGGTTTTACGGATTTGGTTTAATTCATCTAATAGGCGGTATCGCCAAGTCTGCGACCTCGCTGCTGAGGCAGTTGGTTGACGCAGGGACGCTTGCAAATTTACCAGGCGGTCTGAAGGCGAGGGGATTGAGAATCAAGGGGGACGATTCTCCTATATCACCAGGCGAGTTCAGGGATGTTGATGTTCCTGGAGGCGCAATAAAGGATAATATTACATTTTTGCCCTACAAAGAGCCAAGTAACGTCCTGCACGGTCTTTTGGGGGAAATTGTTGAAGAGGGAAGGCGCTTTGCGTCTGTTACCGACTTAAAACTTGCCGATATGAAGCAGGATGCGCCAGTTGGCACAACCCTTGCTTTAATTGAACGCTCCATGAAGGTGATGAGCGCTATTCAGGCAAGATTACACGAGGCTATGCGCCGTGAGTTCATTCTGGTTGCTGATATTGTCCGCGATTACGCTCCTGAGCGCTATGAATATGATGTGGATGCTGATTCGCGGGCTATAAAGGCGGAAGATTTCAACGACAAAGTCGATGTTATCCCTGTAAGTGATCCAAACGCAGCCACGATGTCGCAGAGGATTATGCAATATCAGGCAGCGTTGCAACTTTCCCAGTCTGCGCCCCAAATGTACAACCTGCCAGAGCTTCATCGGCAGATGCTGGACGTTCTGGGCATACAGGATGCGGAAAAGATTATTCCGATGTCCGAAGACCACAAACCGCGTGACCCCGTAAGCGAGAATATGGACGCTTTGAACAGCAAACCGCTTAAAGCGTTTATCGCCCAAGACCACGAGGCGCACATTAAGACCCATATGGCTGCACTTGAAGACCCGAAAATCAAACAACTTGTCTCAAAATCTCCAATGGCAGCGACTATATCGGCTTCAATGGCAGCGCATGTGCAGGAGCATCTTGGGTTTAAATACCGCAGGGAAATTGAGAAACAACTGGGTGTGGAGCTACCGCCTCCAGACAAGCAGTTGCCTGAAGATATTGAGTTCCAGTTATCAGGTCTTATTTCGCAAGCTGCTGAAAGATTGCTTAATAAAGATATTTCTGAAGAACAACAGCAGAAGATACAACAGCAGTTGCAAGACCCCGTCATCCAGATGCAGCAAAAAGAATTGCAACTGGAGGAAATGGATATCCAGCGGAAAGTTCAGACCGATCAGGCGAGGATGCAGCTTAAATCTGAAACAGATAAGGCAAGGCTTGCCCTTGATATGGCAAAAGCCGCATCCAATGAAGAGATTGAGAAGCAACGGATTGCGACACAGGCCGAACTTGAAGGCGCTAAACTTGGTGTTGATATTGCCAAATCCCAACGCGATGCTGGGGCGAAGGAAGCAACTGAGCTTGAAAGAATAACACTGGAGAAAGCAAAACTCGCAGCAGAAGCAGCGCGGTCTCTTGTGGAATGGGACAAAGAGGATTCCCTTAAACAAATGAAGGGGGAATAAGCATTGGCTGAAGAATCCTTAGTTGGTGTTTACCGCCGTGTCCTGCGGAACCAAATGAATGAAATGGCAGATATTATTTCTGGTGGCGGGGCGCAGAGTTTTGAGGAATACAAAAAAATGGTTGGGGTCATAGAAGGTTTGGCAATTGCGGAGCGTGAGCTTTTGGATTTGCTTGAGGCCAAGACCCGAATGGAGAACGAAGAAGATTAAATCTTGTTTCACATGAAACATGCAGGTATCCGCGATTCCTAATCGCGTGCAGGGGAACCGTTAAATCCCCGACTTTCAGTTAAAAAACGTGCAGGAGAAGACAATGGTTGAAGAGACTGTTGTTGATCTCGATGAGCATAGGAAGCCGACTCAACTTCCTGAGCCTGTCGGGTATCAACTTTTAATAGCCTTACCCGAATCAAAGGAAAAGACGGATGGTGGTGTTTATATGCCAGACGCCACAAGGCAAAGAGAAGAAGCTGCCAGTATTACCGCAATGGTTTTAGCTGTCGGCCCTGATGCCTATAAAGATAAAAGCAGATTTCCCTCTGGCGCTTATTGCAAGGAGGGGGATTGGATAATTATACAGCCCTATACAGGGACACGTTTGGTTATCCATAAAAAAGAGTTCCGTCTTATAAACGATGACAGCGTCCGTGCCGTTGTTGATGATCCAAGAGGAGTGGTTAGGGCATGACAATAGAACAAGAGCAAGAGAATTTAAGTGAGGAATTGGAACAGGCAGTAGCTGTTCAGGAGGCGGCTGAAGACGACCTTGAGGTCGTTGTAGTGGACGACACCCCGCCTGAAGACGCTAACCGCCCTCCCAAGGACGCAGACGCTCAGGGGGAAGACGAAGAGCTTCCCGATCTTTCACCCCGTATTCAAAAACGTATAGATAAATTGCGTTATGAATGGAATGAGGAGCGGAGGGGTAAGGAGAGGGCTACCCGTGAAAACGTCGAGGCTGTTAAATACGCCCAGTCTGTTCAGGGGGAGAATGAAAATTTACGGCAGCAATTGTCGGATCAGCGGAAACTTCTTTACGATCAGGTTTCTGCGAAAACAGATGCTGAAATTGATACGGCAAAACAGCGGTATCGTGAAGCATATGAAAGTGGTGATGCGGATGCGATTGTGGATGCACAGTCAAATCTTTCGCGGTTACATGCGGAGAAACAGCAGTATATATACGCTGCGCCCCTCCCTGAAGAGCCTCAACAACAGGTTCAACAGCAACCGCGCCAACAACAGCCAATACCGCCCCCTGATCCGAATGCTGTGCAGTGGTTGAAGAAAAACCCTTGGTTCCAGCAACCAGGATATGAGCGCCTAAGCGGGTTTGCAGTTGGATTGCATCAGGAATTGACCAGTAAGGGCATTGATCCAAGAACTGACCCGACTTATTACGAAACGATTGACAATGCTTTAAGAGAAGCATTTCCGAAACAATTCGAGAAGACTAATGAAAGCAGTAACACTCCATCTTCTCGGAGAACCTCCGTTGTTGCACCTGCTAAAAGGGGTGGTGGAGCAACGCGCAAAGTGGAGTTAACTGCCTCTCAAATTTCCCTCGCCAAGAAATTGGGAGTAACGCCACAGCAGTATGCGGCACAAGTCGTGAAAGAGCAGAAGGAGATGACCAATGGCTGAAACTCAGGCAATTGAGCGCAAACCAAGAGAAGCAGAAGACCGTGAGTCTTCCGAGACAGCAAAAGCATGGGAGCCTCCGCAGGTTCTACCCGATCCTAAACCGCAAGACGGTTATGCCTTTCGGTGGATCAGGACATCTACAATGGGGACGCAGGATGCGGTTAATGTATCCAAGCGTATGCGTGAAGGATGGGAACCAGTACGGGCAGAAGACCACCCAGAATTAATGATTTCTTCAGATAGGGGAACAACTTTTGAAGGAAACATTGAGGTTGGCGGGCTTCTTCTATGTAAAACAAGCATAGAAAATGTTCGTGGCAGGCAGGAATATTATGCTGAGTTGTCAAAGAGACAAACTGAATCTGTTGATCAAAACTTTATGAGGGACAACGACCCGCGTATGCCGAAAATTAATGAATCTCGGACGCAGGTGTCCTTCGGCGGAGGCGCGAAACCCAAGTAACGCCTTTGTTTGGTTTAACTCAATCCTTAATTAGGAGGAAAACGTTATGGCGACAAGTGCAACGCCACACGGGTTCCGACCTGTTGGTCTTCTTGGCGGTGGTGACTGGACGAGTTCAGTTCGCCACATGAAAGTTACCAATAGTTACGGAACTTCGATTTTCTATGGGGATGTGGTTAAAGTTGTTGCGGCTGGTACTGTTGAGAAAGACAGTGGCACGACAACTATGACTCCTGTAGGAATTTTTCTGGGGTGTAGTTATACTGACCCCAATTCCAACCAACCAACATACTCTCAAATGTGGACAGCTTCTACGTCTGCAACTGATGTTATGGCGTATGTTTGTGATGATCCAAATGTTGTTTTTCAAGCGCAGGCAGATGCGACTCTCGCTCAAACTGCTCTTGGCAATAATGTTGCGGTTGTTCAAACGGCTGGTTCAACTTCAATCGGTCATAGTAAGAATGCTATCGACGCTGATACGATAGCGACGACTAAGACCTTACCCGTTCTAATCATTGGCTTTGTTGATGGTCCGAATAGTTCTGTCGGGGACTCCTTTACGGATGTTCTCTGCAAGTTCAATTCGGGTGGAGACGCTACTGGCGACTCCTGTGCTTCGCACCAATGGCAAGACACAACTGGCATATAGGAGGATTTTGAGCAATGGCTATTTCAAGAGCACAAATGCTAAAAGAACTCCTGCCTGGTCTAAATGCTCTTTTTGGTATGGAGTACGCTAAGTACGAAGACGAGCATAAGGAGCTATACGAAACGGAATCGTCCGAGCGCAGCTTTGAAGAAGAAGTTGCCTTGAGCGGGTTCGACGCAGCCCCTGTTAAAAACGAGGGTTCTGCAATTTCGTATGACAACGCGCAGGAAAGCTATACTGCAAGGTATAGCCACGAAACCATCGCAATGGGTTTTGCGATCACTGAGGAAGCAATGGAGGATAACCTCTATGACAGCCTCAGCGCTCGTTACACCAAGGCGTTGGCTCGTGCAATGGCGTACACTAAGCAGGTTAAAGCTGCTAGTCCCCTGAACAATGGTATGCCCTCTGGGTCATATTCGTCAGGTGATGGTGTAACGCTTTTCAACACCGCCCACCCGCTTGTATCTGGTGGCACGAACTCCAACACGCCTTCCACGGCTGCGGATTTGAATGAAACCTCCCTTGAGGCGGCTGTTATTCAGATTGCGAAGTGGACGGATCAACGTGGTCTTCTGATTGCGGCTCGCCCGCGTCGGTTGATTGTTCCGCCAGATTTGATGTTTGTGGCAACCCGTATTTTGGACAGCGATTTGCGTCCATCGACTGCGGACAACGACATCAATGCCATCAAGAATAATGGAACTATTCCTGAAGGTTATCGGGTTAATCATTATCTCACGGATACCAATGCGTGGATGATGGTTACGGATGTTCCGAATGGTCTGAAGCACTTTGAGAGAGCGCCGATGAACACTTCGATGGACGGGGATTTCAATACGGGTAACGTGCGGTATAAAGCCCGCGAGCGTTATTCGTTTGGCGTTTCTGACCCACTTGGTGTGTTTGGTTCTCCAGGCGCTTCGTAAAGTAAAGAAAGGGAGGGGCATCGCCCCTCCCTTTTTCTTAGACCTTTGTGCAGGTATGCTCAGATAGCGACTGAGCCTAATCAAAGGGAAGCTGCGGGAAAGTGTCTGAAGATGCATCATCAAATATTGGACCCTCGCCGCAGTAAGGGGGATCGCAGGCCCCCACTTATTTATCTGGGATTAAACAGCCCTAGCGACTGGCCCAGCAGACGCTACGAAGACTCTAGGGCGAAACCTTTCGTAAGAAGGATATCATATTATGGCTAAAACAACTTTTTCTGGCCCAGTCCGTTCCAGACGCGGATTTATTACGGCTGGCCCAGATGCAGTTATTAATATCACTGCTGAAACAACCCTTACATTCGATGACCACGCTGGTCGCCTCATGGAAATTAACGACGCCGACGGCGCGGTAACGCTACCAACCATCAAGGCTGATTCCAATAGTGCTTCTGCTGGAGCAGATGATCCCAATGTAAACAATCACCTTGGGGCTGTTTACAGATTCTATATCGGAACAGATGCTACTGATCTTGATATTAAGACAGATGGTACTGATAAATTCCTTGGCTCTTTGGCCATTGGTATAACGGACAGCACTTATAAGGTTTTTATACCTGGTTCATCAAATGATGTAATTTCCATGAATGGCACAACGCAGGGTGGAGATAAGTTTTCTTACCTTGAGATTACTGCCCTTGCTGACAATGAATATCTTGTTCAGGGTGTTCTAATTGGTTCTGGAACAATCGCAACTCCTTTCGCGGATAGTTAAACTTGAGTAATGGGACGGGGGGCTTTGCCCCCCATCCTAATAGGAGAATAAAATGGCAGATGCGGTAGCAGTTACAACAATTCAGGACGGCGAGAAAGATTTGGTGGTTCAGCTTACCTCTTTATCTGACGGCACAGGCGAGGCAAATGTGGTTAAAATTGATGTCTCTGCCCTTGGTTCTGATAATAACGGAAACGCTTGCGACGGTGTCGCAATACAAGAAGTCTGGGCGCAGGTAAACGGGTTTGATAGCGGTATTATTTTAAAGAACGCTGCTGATACGGCTACGGTGGCAATGGCTATTGACCCAGGTTGGACATATCAGGATTTTTCTTCAGTAGGGGGCTTGAGGCAGTACGGAACAAACAAAACAGGGGATGTGACCCTTTCAACTGTTGGGGGTGGTTCGTCAGCAACGTCTGGTGATTCTTATATGGTTCTCATCCGCGCAACTAAACATTATGCGTAGGCGTTATGTTTTCAGATGCAAATTTTGTTTGGAACGTAATTCTTAGTGTTGCAGTTGGTTCTTTCGTTTGGTGGATGCGGAGTATTAGCGTGCAGATTAACGTATTAAGGGGCCATATATCGGACACGCGGGAAGAAATGGCTAAGGCGTATGTGACTAAAGACGACCTTCATCAGGATATGAAAGAATTGATGAAAAGGTTTGATCGACTGGAAGAGAAGTTTGAACGTCTCCTCACTTCACGTTTGGAATAATTTATTATGCCCAAGGGATTGGTGAAACCAAACATCCCCCCTGATAGCTGTGACCATATTGACAGGGTTATAGAGTTGGCGGAAAACCTTGTTGGCGAAATGGATGCGGATATCCGCAATGGGTACACTAATATCATTAAAGAAGAAATGGAAATGGTGCGGACGATCAATACCCAGTTAAGGACAGCCAGTAAGTTTTGGCACGATAAACACAGAAAGAAATGAGTTCACCCTATTAAACAGAGGAGACGTTGGGATGCCTAAAGTTGGTAATAAACATTTTCCCTATACCCCAAAAGGTAAGGCTGCTGCTAAAAAAGCAATGGCTAAGAAAAAGAAAAAGAAAACTGTTAAGAAAAGGTCTGCCTGATGGCGACAAGCGGAACGTCTGCTTTCAATCTCGATATACTAGAGGTATGTGAAGAGGCATACGAGCGGGCTGGTTTGGAGATGAAGAGCGGTTATGATTTGAAAACTGCTCGCCGTAGCCTTGATATAATGTCATTGGAGTGGATCAATCGCGGTCTTAACCTTTGGACAATTGAAGAGGGTACGCAAACACTGACTGCGGGAACGGCGACATACAGTTTCCCCTCTGGGACGATAGATTTTATTGACCAGATGATCCGCACGGACGCAGGGGACGTAAATAAACAAACCGATACCTCGATTACCCGCATTTCCCCATCTACTTTTGCATCTTTGCCAAATAAATTACAGCAAGCAAAGCCTCTTCAAATCTATATTCAGCGGACAACGTCGCCTCAATACACCCTGTGGCCTGTACCTGATGACACAGAAACTTACACGCTTGTTTACTGGCGGGTGAAACGGATACAGGATGTCGGCACCAAGGGGTCTAACAATTATGATGCGCCTGAGCGGTGGCTACCTGCCTTAACTGCTGGTTTGGCATATTATATCTCAATGAAAAGACCAGAATCTGCTTCTCGGACACAGGGTTTAAAACAGGTCTATGAAGAGCAGTTTAACTACTGCGCTGAAGAAGACAGGGTGAAGGCTGGGTTCCAAGTGGTTCCTGGCGGGTATGCGTGGATGTAATGGGCAACTATGCAAGCGGAAAGTATGCATTGGGGATTTGCGACAGAAGCGGGCAAACGCACAAATTGCATGATCTTTATCCTCAGATTAAAGACGGGAAAGACACTGGATTAAGAGTTCACCAGTCAATGCTTGATGAAGACCAGCCCCAATTGTTTCTTGGCTCTATGCCAATTGACGATCCGCAAGCTCTTCGTGTGGCGCGGGTAGATACAGGTTTGGATGAGCAGCGGGCGACTGTTTGGAACTGGTCTCCAGTCGGTGATAATAATTCTTTACAGCACCTGTACGGCTTTTCAACTCAGGAAAGCTGTCAGGCAACAGGAAGCGTTGGAACAGTTACGGTATCAACTACATGATTTCACCATCGGAAATATCTATGAAATTATTGCAAGCTGCTGCTGAAGCGCCTGGAATTAATTATTCCATAAGGGTGCAGAAAGGGGATGACGGTTTTGAGGTCGGTGTCACGTTTACTGGTCTTGAAGACGACTCCCATGCTGATCTTTTCGCCCATTATATATTGTCGCTTCTTGAATTAAATGGAATGGGAAGCGCTGGGGAGTTACCAAATTGAATTATTCGACACTTGTTCAGGCAATTAAAGATTACACTCAAAATACGGAAACAACATTTGTGGGGCAGATTGATCAATTTATAGCTCAAGCGGAAAGGCGTATTTTGCTTGATGTTGATCTTCCTTATTTTAATAAGAATGTTACTGGCGCGATGACGAGCGGAAATAGTTATCTTGCCAAGCCGACTGATTTTCTTTCCGCCAAATCATTAGCAACTATCAGTTCGGGAAATGAGTATACTTATTTATTGCCGAAGGATGTCTCTTTTATGCGGGAAGCATATCCCGACACAGATATAACGGGGCAACCTAAATATTACGGGCATTTTGATAATTCGTTTTTTATTCTTACACCCATCCCCGATGCGGGATATACGACTGAATTGCACTATAAATACAGTCCTGCGGGTCTTTCATCCAGCAACACGACAACGTGGCTGGGGGATAATGCCGACCCCGCTCTTCTATATGGCTGTTTGATTGAAGCCTACACCTTTATGAAGGGTGAGCAGGATTTATTGCAACTGTATATAGGCAGGTACGGCGCTGCTATTGAGGACATTAAAAGGGTGGGAGAATATCTCGATAGAAGGGATTCTTATAGAAACGGGGAGCCAGTTATGGCGTCTAATTCAGGTCAGGCAGCATGATTGGGCTTGAGGCAAAGGGAGTTCCTCCAGTTTTTGTTTCGACAAGTCGGAACGGGGGGTTATCGGCTGACCAATTGACGGAACTGTGCTGTAATAAAATTATTAGTGTAAGTGAAGATGCCCCTCCTGTAATTCGGCAACAGGCAGAAGCGTTTCGTCTGCGGATGCAGGGCATTGTACACTTTTACATATCCCAAGCTATGCAGTCGGAGCGGGATACTTGTGTGCAGACTGCGCTCGCAGGTGGTTATAAAGATTTAAGCGACATCTTGAGGAGAAAATAAATGGCGTTTTCAGGCAACTTTATGTGTACTTCTTTCAAGGGAGAATTATTGGAGGCTGTACATAACTTTAAAAATTCAGGGGGTAATACGTTCAGGCTGGCACTTTATACGAATAGTGCTTCTTTTACCGCTGCAACTACAGCATATACTTCCAGTAACGAAGTGAGCGGTACGAATTACACAGCAAAGGGTAATTCTTTAACAAATGTTGACCCATCCACAAGTGGCACAACCGCGCTAACTGACTTTGCGGACACGAGTTGGTCTTCTTCAACTATCACGGCGCGTGGCGGTCTTCTTTTCAACGACAGTGCAAGTGGAGACCCGTCATGTTTGGTTCTTGATTTTGGTGCGGATAAATCAAGCAGTTCAGGAACCTTTACCGTTCAATTTCCAGCGGCGGATGCGTCTAACGCGATTATCCGCATAGCGTAGTTTATTATGGCTGGCTGGGGGCGTAACACTTGGGGTTCAGGCCCGTGGGGAGAGCCTACTGACGTTACGGTTGCTGTTACGGGTGTAGCGGGGACTGGGGCAGTTGGATCAGTAACAGCATCAATTAGCAAAACGGTTGCTGTTACGGGTGTAGCGGGGACTGGAGCGGTTGGGT
>VTLG01009696.1_pt1 | contig 21627 bp, 37 predicted proteins | sample 4694571 | NCBI WGS metagenome assembly VTLG01 (sample SAMN12604809, study PRJNA352737) | marine metagenome | biome: ENVO:00000447; feature: ENVO:00000209|ENVO:00000569|ENVO:01000036; material: ENVO:00002151; isolation source: viral sequences binned using virsorter ... | reverse complement strand
ATATTATGATCAGCCAATAGACAGATATCAACTTGGTTTTGGAGGTCCGGAAATAGATAAGTGGATAGAAGAAAATCCTGGCAGTACCATAGGTGATTTATATGATTACTTGCCAGAATTGAGAGGAACAGGGGCACAGCCAGGGGACTTTTGGCCTGGAGGAGCATCAATATAATGACAATTAAAGAATTTGTATGGGTAGCAGGAGTATTAATCGCGCTAGGTGGCACGTGGGGAATGACATCGCAGCGCATCAATGCAATGGAGAAGGACGTTGATAGAATGGAAGAGGCATTGATTCTTTTTACAAAGATGGAGTCACGCATTGCAGTAATAGAAACAGAAGTCAAGCACATCAACGAGAAGCTTGATGACATGAAAAAGAAAAAATAGGGGGCCGTTTGGGGGGAGATGTACGGGATACTATCACTAATCGGTAAAAAATATGGTAAGGATGCGATGCGTCGCGTCCTTTCCATAGCTCAACAGTATCCTAATGATCGTTTTGTTAAAACCTTAAAGAATGAAACTTTATATGAGGCGTGGTATCCACGCGGAGTTTCATTTGAGTCGCGCATGGGTGCAGCGGAAGGGCTTCTGCAAAATGCATCTAAATATATAACACCAGAGAATAGGGCAACGCCTTACAGTGGAATTATGCAGAAGATGAAGGCAAAGATTAACAATGAAAGAACGACAAAGGATCTTATCAACTGGTACCGCGCTAACCCAGACGAATATGCCAAGATGAATGAGGCAGGAAGAACCTACTGGGGTGAGTTCGGAGGCGATCGTTACATAGATGAACTTGCTTCCAATGCAATCTCACAGATGTCAAAGAGAAATTTACAACAGCGTGGTCTGACGGACTATGAGAAATATATGGTTACACTCGCGAGGCAGAGAAGACAAAAAGCAAAAGAGGGCGCTGAAATCATACCTTTCCCTAAGAAAAAATTTAACAGTGGCGGATTAACTACAATCATGCTATAATGCATGCGTGAAATTTATAAAGAAGTATGACTACGCCTCTCTCAAGAGGCAAGACGGAGAATATAGAATATATCTTACACCGGATGGGGAAAGCTTACCATCCGTAACCTCAGTCCTTTCCAAAACAAAAGACAAGAGTGGTCTCTACGCATGGCGTAAGCGTGTAGGAGAGAAAAAAGCCGAAAAAATTATGACCGATGCAGCCCAGATTGGAACTGCGCTCCACCTATACATAGAACATTTTGTGAACGAAAAACCATACAAAGATCTAACAGATATTGGTGTAGAAGCGGAATTAATGGCAAAAAAGATTATAGAGGAGGGATTAAAGGATGTTGACGAGGTATGGGGTTCTGAAGTTCATTTGTATTTGCCTGGCAAGTATGCTGGGACTACTGACATGGTTGGAATATATAAAGGAAGGCCTGCCATTATCGATTTTAAACAGACAAATAAACCTAAGAAGAGAGAGTGGATACAAGACTACCTTATGCAACTCGCCGCCTATGCCCAGGCACATAACCACCTCTTTGGAACGGAAATTGACCAAGGAGTAATACTCATGTGCTCCAGGGGGCTAATATTCCAGCGATTCGAGCTTGACGGGGAAAATTTCACGAGGGCAGCAGATGCCTTTATGAAAAGACTTGAAAAATATTCAGAAAGTGTTATATAGTATCTAGGACGCCGTAATGGGTCCTATTAAATCTTGCTTAACAGGAGGTACATATGAACGAGCTAGATATTATTCGAAATCATTTTCTTGGTTTCCACAACGACTTTTTTGATGGTTTCAAAAGAGTCTCAACTTATCCACCATACAACATTAAAGAAAAAGATGACATAGGAGTCATTGAATTTGCTGTTGCAGGGTTCACTGAGAAAGATCTGAAAGTTGAGGTTAAAGATCAGACTTTACACGTTTATGGGTGTAAAGAAGAAAAAAGGTCAGAGGACTTTTATCACAAAGGAATATCGGATAGAACTTTTCGAAAAAGCTTTAAACTTCATGAACACATTGTGATTAATGGAGCAGAGCTAAAGGATGGTTTATTAAAGGTTGCCTATCACAGGGAAATTCCTGAATCTGAAAAACCACAAGTAATAAAAATTAAATCCAAGAAATAAGTTCTTCACCGCTAATTTCTTTAGCGATGTTAACCTTGCTTCGAAGGGACTGTATGATCTTTTCATCTACAGTCCCTTTTGTTACTAGGTCTATGTAGAGTACTTTGTTCTTCTGTCCTATGCGATGGGCACGATCTTCTGACTGTATTCTTTTCTCCAAATCATAATTGTTTGAATAGTATATCACTGTACTAGCTTCTGTAAGGGTAATTCCATACCCACCAGTCTGTGTGTTTCCTATGAAGAAACGAATAGGGGATTCTGGGTCTTGGAAATTGTTTATGCACGCTTGTCTTTTATCCTGTGGTGTCGCGCCATAATATGTGCAACAAGTATTCTCTCCAAATTCAAGAGCTATATTAGCTTCAATCTTTTCTATGTCATGAATGTAATTGGCCCAGATGATTACTTTTCCAGTAGTCTCATCTAAAATTTGCATTAGTTCATCAATCCTCGTACTTTTAAGATCTATTGTATGTCCGGCATCAGTTTTCATATGACCACATGTTATTTGATGTAGTCTTATAAGTTGTGTAAGGACATTAACAGCTGTTGTTGACTGTCCTTTAAGAATTGCCATCGCATTGGCTTTCATGCCAATATACGCCTCTTTTTGCTCATCACTTAATTCTATCTCACGCTTGGTATATACCTTATCTGGTAGGTCAAGGCAGTCTTTCTTCAATATGCGGTATGAATGGGGTGCGACAAGTTGTCCCAGTTGCTTCAGATTCTGGAATTTCACAATTCGCTGGTAAGTATGTGTTCCACCAGCCGCATTGGATGTGACCATGATTGCGTAGCGTGTCCTGAAGGCATAATAGCTTGACTGTCCTAGTATTTCCGGATCAAGAAAATCCATTTGTGACCAAAGATCCATGGGCGACCGGGTAACAGGAGAACCTGTTAATATTCTTCTGTACTTGGTTTCCTGCCCTAATTTTAATATGGACTTGGTTCTTTTTGCCTGTGGATTTTTTATGGTAGTGCTTTCATCCACGATCATCATTGATCTTCCAATTAAAAATAATCTTGCAAAATCGGTTCCTTTTTTTGTGGAAAAAGATTCCACATTCATAACCATAATTTTTAGTCTATAGTCATTTCCATCAATTATATCTTTTAATTGTGCTTTATATTTTTGGCTTGTGGATTGTTTCCAGGCAAGAACTTTCTTTTCTACATAATCTGGAATATGCGTGGGAATTTCTTGTTCCACCCATGTCATATACGCCCCTTTAGGGGCTATTACAAGAACACGATCAATCTTTCCCTTATTATATAATATGCATGCATTATCTAGTGCTATCTTTGTTTTGCCTGTTCCCATTTCTGCGAATATGGCGAATGCTTCTTTGTTCCAGCATTTTTTTAACGCGTCCTTTTGATGCTCGTATGGCTCAGTTTTAAATTTATACATTGGCATAATAAGGATCTGCGTCTAAACTTTTAAACCATTTTGGTGGACTTTTCCATTGACCAATTTTATGTACATAATAATTTCTGTAAGCACGTACAAAATCGTCTTGTTTAAATTCATCTGGCATGCACTGTGGGGGCTCAGTGATATTATCAAAAGACGTGTTTGGATAATACTCATAAATTTTATCAATAACTTTTTGAGATGCGTGAAATTTACCATAACGAGCGGTATATTCTTTAGATAATTCTTGGGCGTGTTCAAGAGCCCAACAAAAATTATCATGTGTATCACCAACCCATATTGTCATAGGGTGTTTTGGATATGCAGCTTTATAGCCAATATCAAAACCATTGCGTCTAGCGGCTGTGGATAACATTTGTGTAGTTTCTAATACCATTTTTACAATGTGTTTATCACATTGAGCTTTAGCAGCACGGGATGGATCCCTGTGTAAAAAAAATATATTCATATAACCTTTCTTAATTCTTGCATTACATTATATACTATGTTATAATACAAATCAAGAAATAAAATTATGACAGTTTATGTATTGCAAGAAATGGGCAGAAATATAAGATCTGCTGAAAAATTTGGAGATCTTAAAATTTGTCTTCCAGATAATAGACAGATGATTTTATCATCAGGTCCTTTAACATTTAAGCTTCAACAAGAATTAAAAAATTTTAATGATAATGACTACTTGCTTTTAATTGGAGATCCTGCTATAATAGCGGTTGCTGGAGCAATTGCTTCAGAAAATAATAACGGTCGCTTTAAGGTATTGAAGTGGGACCGCAATGAAATGAAATACTACGATATAGAAATAGACTTGAGAGGTAGAAATGAGTAATTTAGTTAATCAAATGGCAAAAGATGCCGAAGGTGTATCTCAAGATAACTTGGGTAAAATTGGTGCAGTTGCAACAGATGTTGCCGAAGTAGATAGAGAAATAAAAGATATAAAAGAACAATTAAAAAAGAAAGAAGACTATAGGAAAAAATTATCAGAAGAAGTTCTTCCTAGTCTTTTTGCAGAAGTAGGTTTATCAGAATTAAAACTAGCAGATGGAAGACTAATATCCGTTAAAGATTATTATGGTGCTTCCATTAAGCCAGAAAAAAAAGCTATGGCTTATGCTTGGTTAAGGAGCAACGGATTTGGGGATTTAGTAAAGAACCAAGTCTCTTGTAGCTTTGGGAGGAATGAAGATGAGAAAGCTAGAGGACTTTTAGAACACTTGAATAAAGAGGGATATGAGTCTTCACAACGCGAGTGGGTCGAACCTTCCACCCTTCGCGCCTTCATACGTGAACAACATGAGTCTGGTAAAAAATTACCAATGGATCTGTTAGGGGCGTATGTGGGACAAAAAACAACTATTAAAAATTAATTATTTAATGAGGAAATATTAATGAATAAAAAAACTAATAATGCAGTCGATGTGGCAACAATCGCCGAAGACTCTAAAATCGCAAGTGGCTTCGGGTCTTTGAATCTTGCAAGGGATACAGCTATTCCTTACATCAGTATTCTTCAATCCGGAAGCCCTCAATTAAACCCATCAAAAGCGGAATATATTGAAACAGCTAAAGCTGGTCAACTGTATAACACAGTGACACAGGAAGCGGTTTCTGAACTTACAGTTATTCCTGTCTTTTATCACTTAAGATATGTGGAATGGAAGCCCCGTGAACAAGGTGGTGGATTCATTGCTTCTCATAGTGCCGACAGCGGTATTCTAGGACAAGCAACTAGGGATCCTATGACTAACAAGTATGTTCTTGATAATGGTAATCATATCGTTCAAACAGCATACCATTATGTCCTTGTTCTTAGTAATGGAGGATACCAAAATGCTGTGATTAGCATGTCTTCAAGTCAACTTAAGAAAAGTCGACGTTGGAACAGCTTAATGCTATCACAAAAAATTAAGGGTCCATCTGGGATGTTTACTCCTCCAACATATGCCTTTACTTACAAGTTAACTACAGTAAGTGAATCAAATGATAGAGGTAGCTGGTTTGGCTTTCAAGTAGAAAAAGGGGATCAGGTAACTGACGCCTCTATTTACAGTGAAGGTAAAGCATTTTCTACTGCAGCATCAAGTGGTGCAATCGAAGCAAAACCAGAAGAACCGAAAGTAATCGCAAAACCAAAATCAGCTGAAAGCAATATAGACGTTCCGTTTTAGGAATATCTATTTATATAACTGGAGGTTTTGTGGAAGTTGAGAAATTCAAGTTCATATTTGAAGGTTTGGATATAGCTTATGGTCAGCACCAACCCAATGGGTCACGTGCTGACGGTAAGCAACAAGGCAAATCTTCTGTTGTCAGGAGGGAGGTAACTAATGAACTCTGGGAAAAACATCTTAAGGGAGAGGGTCCGTCTCTTGGGATTATTCCTATTAGGGCTGATAATACTACTAAGTGGGGATGCATTGACATTGATGATTATCCTATTGATCATTATAGTCTTATTCTCAAAATCAGAAAATTAAAATTACCATTAGTACATTGTAAATCAAAGAGTGGTGGAGCCCACCTCTTTTTATTTATGAAAAATACAATTGCATCCAAGACTATGAAAAATAAGTTATCAGCAATTGCAGCGTTGCTTGGTCAATCAAAATCAGAAATATTTCCAAAACAATCCGGTATTCAGCCGGAAAAAGGGGATGTAGGAAATTTCCTTAATCTTCCTTATTACCACGCAAGAAAAACAGTTAGGTTTGCTGTTAAAAATAATGGGGAACCGGCAACATTAAAAGAATTTTGTGCGATGTATGATAAGTACAGCGTGGAAGACATAGACAAAGTTAAAATAAATGTTGAAGATGAAGCCATTAAGGATGGTCCTCCGTGCTTACAGGCATTATGTGACCAAGGATTTCCGGAAGGAACACGAAATAATGGACTATTTAATATTGGAGTTTACTTAAGAAAATTTGACCCTGTAAATTGGGAAACTTTATTAGAAAAATATAACCAGAAATATATGTCACCACCTCTAGGACACAAAGAAGTATCCGTTGTAGTGTCCCAACTAAATAAGAAAGATTATAACTATAAATGCAAAGACCAACCTATTGTTTCCTATTGTAATTCAATAGTGTGTAAGCTTAGAAAATATGGAATAGATGGAAACGAAGTGGCCCAGGCATTGGGAGAACTAACCAAGTTGGACACTAAACCTCCACTTTGGTTTCTTGAAATTCCTAACGAAGACCCTAATGAAGATGATTATAAAATACAATTAAGCACTGAAGAATTACAGATACAAACAAAGTTTCAACGACGCGCAATGGATGTATTAACCATTATGCCTCCGTTGATGAAAACGTCTGACTGGCAGAAACTCGTAAATGAGAAAATGAAAAAGGCTCAAATTACCAAAGTTTCCAGTGACGGGTCTGTGTCCGGACAGTTCATAGCTCACCTCCAGGAGTTTTGTACTGAAAGGGCACAGGCAAAAAATAAAGGAGAATTACTTATAAGAAGGCCGTGGACACAAGACGATACTGCGGCGAAGGATTATAATATAACTTATTTTAGACTTCAAGATCTTCATGCCTATCTTATTAGGCAGAAATTCAACCACTTCAGCAACACAGGACAGATCATAGCGGAAATACAAAACATAGAAGGATTCAGATCGGAATTCTTCAAGATTAAAGGTAAGGGTGTAAATGTATGGGGCATTCCGGCCTTTCCTAAACAAGACTCAGAATTTGATAAGGAGGAAAAAGATGCCATACCATTCTAAGTCAAAGAGAAATATAACTGATTTAAGATATGTGGAGTCAGACAAAGGATATATTAATAATATATATCAAGGTATTAGATCTAGAAAAGTTACCAATAATCTTAAAAGCAGGGATCATCTTTTAGAATTATACCAAAAACATAAAAAAGAATATGGTCCTCATTGCAGATATACTGGAGTTGAACTTACCACTAAACGTTCAACTGGGGAAGGTTGGAAACCAAGCAGACCTACTAATTTATCAGTTGATCGTATAGATCCTAGGCTTCCTTATGAAGAAGGGAATATTGTCTTTTGTACATGGGAATTTAATAATAGAAAGCATGGTGTTACACCTGATGATTGTAAACGAATAATAGAAGTATATGAGGAGATGAATGCCAGAAGTTAACATAATACTAGGTCCTCCAGGCACAGGAAAGACTGAGAACTTACTGCGGATAGTGGACCGGGAGCTAAAGAATAAGACTGCTGATTCAAATGAAATTGGATTCTTCAGTTTTACTACCAAAGCTACTAATGAAGCACGAGATAGAGCTAAAGCTAAATTCAGTTTAACAAATGATGATTTACCATATTTCTGTACACTACATGCATTTGGTAAAAGACAATTAGGAATGGCAAAAACAGAAATAATGAATCCAAAAGACTACAAATCATTCTCCGCTGAATCTGGAGTTGATTTAGAATTTGTTACTCAAGACTGGGAAGATACAGGAATAATCACTACAGATAATAAGTTATTAAGAGAAATAACTAAATGTAGAAATCAGTGCATGGAACTAGAAGAATTTTACAATAAACATAATTTCAATTTTAACTGGTACGAATTGCTACGAGCATATAGAGCGCTAGAAGATTATAAACATAATAATAACAAGCATGATTTCACTGACATGCTTTCTTTGTGGATTGAGACAGGGCCTACACCAAAATTAGAGGTAGTATTTGTGGATGAGGCGCAGGATTTAACCAATCTTCAGTGGGAAATGTGTTCTAAAATATGGAAGAATGCCAAAAGAGTTTACATAAGTGGTGATGATGACCAGGCTATATTTAGATGGGCAGGTGCTGATATTGAACACTTTATAAATATGGAAGGAAATGTAACTATTCTTAAACAATCTTATAGATGCCCTAGTGCTGTTCATAGGATTGCAGACTCGATAGTAAAAAGGATAGATAACAGAAGAAATAAGGAATGGTTGCCAAGGAGGGCACGAGGTATTGCCGAAATGCACGCATATCCTGATCCTATTGATCTGAGTATTGGGAAATGGTTAATTCTTGCTCCGTGTGGATATATGTTAAATGAAATTGAAGAAAATTTAAGGCAGCAAGGATTAGCATACAAAAAAAATAATAAACTTTCAGTCAAAAAAGAAATATTATCAGCCGTAGATGCATGGAAAAAGTTAAATGAAGGGGAGGAGATTTCCTACGATGAAGTGTCTTATATATACAGTTATCTTCCAACCAAGACTGGTGTTGAAAGAGGTTATAAGAATTTAAAAACATTAAGTGAAGATAAAATGTATGGAGTTGAAGAGTTAACGATGCATCATGGATTATGCTCATCCGGCACTCCTTGGAATATAGTGTTTGAGAAGATAGGAAATAGAAATATAGAATACATACAATCATTGGAAAAAGTTAATAAGACTTTATCTTTTGATCCTCTCATTAACTTAAGCACTATTCATATGGCTAAAGGTGGAGAGTGTGATAATGTAATGCTATTCACAGATCTTTCACGAGCCAATAGAGAAGAAATGGAAATTAATCCAGACGACACTAACAGAGTATTTTATGTAGGAGTAACACGTGCAAAGGAGCAACTGCATATAATAGAGCCACAAAATTATGGAGGATTTAAAATATGAGCGCTCATAAAAAACAGATAGGAGGAGATCATTATAAAAGAATGGCGATACAGCCAAGTCATTATATTGTTAAGAATAATCTTGGTTGGTATGAGGGAAATATTGTCAAATATATTACTAGGCACAGCATTAAAGGAGGTAAACAAGATATAGAAAAAGTTATTCATTATGCTGAATTACTTTTAGAAGATAAGTATACTTCTAAAAAATCTCGTGGTGAGATTGATGGGGAAAAAACTTTAAAATATATTAGAAAGCTTAATAGGAAAAAAAATGAAACAAAATGAATTCATATTTGCTAATACAATAAAATCCGAGTGGGTACACCCTACTGAATTTCCATCCATGAAGGAAAGACCCGTAGTGGCTGTAGACTTAGAAACATGTGACACAGATTTAAAGAAAATGGGACCGGGATGGCCGAGAGGAGTAGGAAAGGTTATAGGTATTGCCATATCTGATGGTCAATTTAGTGCCTATTACCCTATTGATCATGATGGTGGTGGAAATATGGATAAGAAAACTGTCATAAAATATATTAAATCTATATGTGAAGACTCTTCTATCGACAAGGTATTTCATAATGCGCAATATGATATTGGATGGCTATGGAGAATAGGGATAGAAGTAAAAGGATATATACACGATACAATGATTGCGGCAGCTCTCATTGATGAGAATAGATTTTCATACACATTAAATAGCATAGTCTCTCAATATTTAGGAGAGTATAAGAATGAATCCACACTTAAAAAGGCTGCTACTGAGCTAGGATTAGATGCTAAAAGTGAAATGTATAAAATGAATGCGCAATTTGTAGGAGAATATGCTGAAGCAGATGCTAGATTAACAATTCAATTACACGAGAGATTAAAGGTTGAAATAGAAAAAGACTCTCTTCAAGGTATTTATGATATAGAATGTCGCCTTATTAATGTCATATTCAATATGACAAAGAAAGGCGTAAGAGTTGATATGATGAAAGCGATGTCTTTGAAGGGTAAGCTCAAAAATAAAGAGAAAAAAATTCTAAAAAGAATAAAAGATTTAACAGGGTCTTATGTTGATTTATGGTCAGCAAGGTCAGTAGCTAAGGCGTTTGATGCACTTAATCTAGAATATCCTATGACGGAAAAAACACATGCTCCTAGCTTTACACAGACGTTTTTGGAAACACATGCTCACGAGCTTCCGCGTCTTATAACCAAGGCGAGGGTATTTAATAAGCTACAAGGTACATTTATAGACGGTATAGCTAAATATATACATAATGATAGAATACACGCACATATAAACCAGATTAGAGGGGATAGTGGGGGAACGGTTACAGGAAGATTTTCAATGTATTGTCCTAATTTACAGCAAATTCCAATAAGAGGTGAAATGGGTATAGAAATAAGGAAAATATTTATTCCAGAGGAAGGAGAAGAGTGGTTATCGGCTGATTATTCACAACAGGAGCCTAGATTACTTACTCACTTTGCTGTTCTTAATAAGAATGATGGTGCTACTGAAGTTCAATCAGCCTATAAGGAAAAGGACCTTGATTTCCACCAACAAACAGCTGATATGGCTGGTATTCCTAGAAGATTGGCTAAGACAATTGGATTAGGAGTTATGTATGGGATGGGATATAAGAAAATGGCTATTGATTTGGATATTACACCACTTGAAGCAAAGGAAATACTCAAAGAATTTAGAATTAAAGTTCCTTTTATGCAAGAGATGCTAGAAGATGTAATGAATAGAGCAAGTGCTGTTGGCACTATTAGAACTCTTCTTGGAAGAAAATGCAGATTCGATCTTTATGAACCAGCATGGTATACTAAAGAGTTCCGTAGAGCACTACCTTTAAAACAAGCCCAAGCTGAATATACTACAGTTAAAAGAGCAGGAACTTACAAAGCCCTTAACAGATTGATTCAAGGATCTGCAGCAGATCAAACTAAAAAAGCAATGGTTGATATATATGAGAAATTAGGAGTTATTCCTCTTATACAAGTGCACGACGAGCTAAACTGTAGTGTTAAAAATAAAAAGGAAGGAGAAAAAATAAAGGAAATTATGGAGACCTGCGTAGAGCTTGAAGTTCCTTCCAAAGTAGAGTATAAGATTGATCAAAGTTGGGGACATGCAAAATGATTGATTTAATCCATAAAATGATGTATAATAGAGGAAGAAATAATGAATAGAAGAGTGGGCTATAGAGAACAAGGAAAAAAGAAAAAAGGATATAGTAATAGTCCTGCTAAACCAGGATTTGCTATAAATCCGGAGCAGATGGAGTATGAAAGACGTAAACTTTTACAAGAAATGTCTCACAAAGTTGATCGCAAAAAGCTCAACAACATGGCAGCGGTTGCGGCAACTGAAGAGCCTAAATATCTTGACGAGGAAGGAAATGAAAAAGAACCAACAATGCGGGTATTATCACTCGGGGCAGGGGTTCAGTCTTCCTGTCTCGCACTCATGGCGCAAGAAGGACTGACAAAACATAAACCTGACTGTATGATATTTGCTGACACAGGATGGGAACCATCCTTTGTGTATGAGCATGTAGAATATTTAAAGAAGGCTATAACAATTTGCCCTATTTACACGGTAGAAAGAAGTAATTTAAGAGAAGATCTTATTAGAGCAGCTAATCCAGTGAAAGGGTCTAATGAAGAGTGGAAGTCTTTTGCCGGAAGAGTGCCCAACCCACCATTATTTGCAGCACGTCCTGGTGGAAAGGTTGGAATGCTATACAGACAATGCACACATGATTATAAAGTTATCCCCATCCAAAAAAAGATGAGGGAGTTACTTGGCGTCAAACCACGACACCGAGTTAAGAAAGGAACAATTGTCGAACAATGGATCGGCATATCTACAGATGAAGCAATGAGAATGAAAAAAGCAAGGCTTCCATGGTTAGAATCCCGTTGGCCATTAATCGAAATGAAAATGTCACGTATGGACTGCTTACAGTGGTACCGCGACATTAAAAAACACCCTATGCCAGGCAAGTCCTCGTGCATAGGGTGCCCTTATCACCATAATGATCAGTGGAAAAATATGCAGAAGAACTATCCAGCAGATTTTGAGGATGCGTGTGAGGTTGATGATAAAATAAGAAATGGATTAAAGAATACAGAAGCACAATTATTTTTACATAAATCAGCTAAACCATTAAAAGATATAAATTTCTTGGAACCAAAGAAACAAGCAAGTTTATTTGGAGAAACTTTTGATGAGGAATTCGCAGATGAGTGTGAAGGACTTTGTGGGGTATAAGAAAGGAGAGGACTATGATCCGAAGAGCGTGCGACCGGGCCCTAAAGGAGGCACGGCACCTGAATTCAAGTGTTTCAACTGTGATGAATGGTTTGATGGCAATGAATGGAGATATAAGTTCTCTAAGACGTGGTATCCTTCTCTTAAATATAAAATTAACTTTTTGTGCGGTCCGAATTGCTCTTTGGAGATTTATGAGAAATATAAAGATAAGTACGTAGGTCCATGAGTAGGGCGGATATGAAAAGAAAGAGACATAAAGGAAGACGTAAGGTTGGATCTAATAAGAGAAAAAATCGAAGACGAATGCGTTTAGGATTAAAAGTCAGGAGGAAGTAATGACTATAACAAAAGAAGCAATAGAAAAAAGAAAAAAAGAACTACAGAATCAGCACGATGATCTTTTAACAAAAGCAAGCGAAGGCAAACAAGCAATTGCAAACATGGAAGCAACTATAATGGGTTTGAAAGGTGCTATTCAACAAGCTGATTGGACTTTAGAGCTATTTAAAGAGAAAAAAGACTAATGATGGGGGTTTGGGACCCAGGTGAAGAAAGGACCGTTTTAAGCCAAATAAAAAAGGCCATAAGAGCCCGGTATCAGGTTTTAAAGGGGTGGGGTGGTATGATTCTACCCGGGATTTTAATCGGTTTTTACTTTTTTATCTTCTTTTTGCTTTTATCTGGGTGTTCATACTTTCAGAAGAAAGAAGTGCCTAGAGAAAAAGAATTCATATGCAAAAAAATAGATTGTGGTGATGAAAATATTGATAAGTTAATAGAAAAAGAGAAAAATACAATAGCTTGCATAAAGCTGCAGCCGGAGTGCAAAGTCGATGAAGAATAAAAAACAAAGAGAACGAGAATGGAGGATCATGGAAAAGTTCACATACGAATGGATATACCTTGTGAGCATCCTTGCCGTTGTAGTTCTCATAATGATCATGCTTAAAGATGTGGTATAAAATTAAAGATTATTTCTATCACTTGTGTGAAAAATACGGTGGTAAGATAAGTGTATGGGCCTGGCATAAACGATGGAACAAGCGTAACAGAAAGAGATACAAGCACGGATGAAACCTAAAATAATTGATACAGAAATATTTTCATGTGCTAATGATCACCCCATTGTGTGGTACACGTTTGGTAAGGATGGTAAAGCGATGTGTGAGTACTGCGCCACGCACTTTGTATATGAACCGAAAGATTTTCATACCAAGATGCTAGAGGAAAAAGAAATACTGGATATCTCAATGAAAGAATCATTCCGTCAACGGGATGAAAGAATAGAGAAAGAAAAAAAGACTTACTCCGAAGAGATGCAGGACAAGATTGAACCTATCGACAATGACTATGTTAATAAAATTTTAAAGGGGAGTGGATAATGAAAAAATCACATCCAAAACAAGGCATCCGTGATGATCATTATCTCCCTAAAATAGGTGAGAGAAAATGTAACATTTGCCACGAAACATTTGATATACAGGCGAAGACAGATCGTTTCTGCCACAACTGTAAGAACACAGAATTATACAAACATGACTATTCACACGCGCTTACAAACGTACGTTGACACTTTAAACACCATGGATGACATGATGGACCGCTATACCTGGCTTATGGAGTTGGGGAAGAAATCAGTGACGATTCCTGAACAGCATCGGTTGAAAGAGTTCGAGGTTCCAGGTTGCCAGTCACAGACGTGGCTTATCCCTCACTTTACATATGATGATAAGATTTATTTTACAGCTGACTCAGCTGCGTTGATATCCAAGGGGATGGTGTGCCTTCTAGCTGACGTCTTCAGCAATTCTACAAGAAGCGATATAGCAGCCTTTGAAGAAAAAGAATTAAACGGTTTGAACCTTGATAATCTTTTGACGGCTGGTCGTATGAATGGGGTTTATTCGATGCTGAAAGTGATTCAATCGTATGGACAACGCAAAGACTAAACATTATTCTTCTTTTTTATGTTTTCCTAGAATTTCAACTATTTCCCAGGAGCCATCTTCGTAATGGTGAACGTGCGCGTCCACCAAATCACACATAAATGCAAGATGTTCTCCGTCTATTTGGTATGTGATGCCATTTATTTCAATGGAATCCATTTGTTGTGATTTTAATTTCCATTTTTTTGTGATTTCCCTTTTGGTTTTTAGGCAGTCACTCATGCTTTCTGCCCCTTTATGATCAATTAGTGTTCCATCAGCAAATACACAAACAGCAAAGACTACCTCTGGGGTAGACATTTTACCTTCCATGCTTTCTGTTGTGGATTCAGCACCGTAAGCAACGCTGCTGAATAGTAGTGTTATTAGTAAAGATAAAATTTTTATCATTTGTTACTCTCCCATTTTTCTTTGCTTTTAAGAGTCCATTTTTCCATGGATTCTTTGGTTATTTTTTTCTTATCTAATGATAAGGTACTCCCTTCCGGCATTTCATTGTGTAATTTAACAACATCTCCTGCTTCATTTAATTCAACGAGCGCTGGACCGCAGAATGCGTCCTTTGTATAATCTGTTTCTTTTTTCTTGAGCAGTCTCACTTCCTTCATGCATGAGGACAGTGATTCCATTGGAACATACTGTGTCATTCTATGCTCTTGATCGTTCATATTACCAAATATGAACATGACGATAATGCTAATTACTTCCATTCGCATCCCTAATTTTATCTTTGAGCTTCTCCACGTCGTTGAGCAATCGCTCTATATCCTGCTGAGATCTCTTAATATTTACTGTATTACTCATCATACTTTCCATTTCTTCTTGCATAGACTCGACCTGTTGGGCCATAAATTCCAGAAGGAGGTCCTGCTGAGCATCCGCGGGCAGGGACCCTAATTCTCCACGTGGCCATTTTATGCGGAATTCCGTGTTTTTCGTGAGGTCTGATTCGGATAGTGTTACACGAGTTTCGAGTGTATTCAAGCGCTCCTGGATGCCGAAGAACGCCCAGACGCCTACGGCTGTGGCCGATAATATGGCCAAAAGGTTGCGCATAGGCATGCTGATCGCTGTGCGGTCCGATACGTCAAGTCTGTCAGTCATTACACCACCACCAATACAAATATTATTACTGCTATAATTCCAATGATTACAGATGATTTATCAAACCAATCAGTCATTTAGTCTCCGTAGCTGTATCCACCACTCTTGGTTTGATTTTGCTGGTTCATACCTTGTTGCTGGTCTGCCAAAAATTTAAACAGATCCTTGTGCTGTTTCTCAATAGCACGGTTTTGCTTCACAATTTCTTTGTCTTTCGATTGCATTTTCTTCATGTCTTTTGTTAATTGGTTAACATCAGCAATTAAATTTTCCAGATCCAATTTCATCTTGACCTGATTTTCAATCACTTCTTTTTTATTTTCTTCTTCGAAGCTTTTGTACATCTGGTCGACCCGAGAATCGAGTTTGCTCACGTACCATATGACAGCCACACCCTGAATCAGGACAAAGGCCACAACGGCGAAGGATATCTTAAGTCCGTTCATGATTTCTTTCCTTTAAGTATTTTTTTAATAGGACTTAATCCTTTTTGTATAAATTTTTTATATTTTTTTCTGGCATGTTTTACCTTATCAGTTGCATCCATTTTGTGTGGGCTACCTTTTTTAGTTTTTTTATTCATAATTTACTCCCATTTGAATACTTGTTTAATCGTCCAGGATTCCTTTTGAGAATCTGTTAGGACATCATTTTTTGCGTCCTTTTCAGCCGATGCCTGATCTCTTCCATATGTAACTGTAGTTGTTGACGGTTTGACGCTTAAAGTATTCATGTCATAGCACCCTATCATAAATAAGGCTATCAGTAAAATGATAAATTTCATGCTCCAAATTCTGCCGGATTCACTGGGTCCCCTATTTTTGGTGCTTCCCACTGACTAGGAAACGCGTACATTTCTAGGCAATAGGTTTCTACAAAAAATGCAGTTGTTCCTCTGTTAATTTCAGCCTGAGCTATCAGGTTTTCTACAATTATTCTTCGTTCCTCGCACTCTTCCTGCTTGTCAAATCCGCCATATCCCTTGTAATGGATGGCGTTCATATTAGGATAGGCCATTAGTGCCATCAAAAACCAAACTTTAATCAAGATTACCCCCTGAAGTATTTTTTCTCCGGGTGGTATTTTAACCATTTTTTGATATTTTTCCACATCTTTCTTGTTCTATATTTCACTATTCTAATTTGCCTTGTCATAATTTTCTCTTTAAAAAAGGGACCCCGGAGCAACGAATGTGCTCCAAGGTCCACCGAGATGAAATGAAGTTGAGGGTTTATGTATATATTATGTAAACAAAATGTGCAACACCTAAATGTAATTTTTTACTTGACAAGGTTTTTGGCGGAATTCTGCGATAATTATTTACTTGACTTATCCCATCATTTACCATATAATATGGGCGAGATAAAATGACAAGAGAGTATGTTAAAAGCGGAAAATATTCAAAGAAGATAGTTCGCTTTGTGACCGAAGGAGAGCTAAAGAGTATTATGATGAGTTTTAAAGCATTCTCTAACTGGATAAACAAGTCCAGGAAGGGAGAGCAGTTATCCTACTACCGTGGATATATTGCGGATCCGACAATCCAGCGGATCGCACCAACGAACGATAGGGTGCGCGTGAAGAAGTTTCAAAGGCAAGTCATGGATGCTTATGATTCCAATCTCGTCACCCTCGTTCAAAAAAAGCACGGTTATTTGGATTATGAATACATCGCGATAAGGAAATAAATGAAAGAACGCATATTAATGGCAGCATTTTACATATTTATGTTTGTAGCTACTATAATTATATTGGGTTTAATTAAATAATGGAATTTTTAACTGATTATTCCGGTACCATGGCAGTGATTTGCGTAGTGGGATTGGCAATGGTCATATTTATGCGTAAGTAATGGTTTGGGGTTTATTTTGGTTGCTCGTAATACCCATCAAGATCTGGATAGCATATCAGATCTTGCTCTGGGTATATGGTATTTGGTTTGGTGTGTTATGATATATGATAAACTACTGAAATTAAAGGATGAATTGAAGGACAAACCCGAGGAGCGTCCTAGGCTTAGACGGGTCATGTCAATTCTCATGCGCCGCTACGACTACGGAGTTGATGACATGGAGGAATACAGGTGGGGTGATTTCAGGGACGAAATTGCGTCGGTCAAAAGATTTTGAGGATGAATGAACAGAAAGAAAAACATATACAAGAGCAACGAAATAAGATTCGTGAAAAACGAGCCAAGCAAGCACTCGAAGATTCTAAGACACTCAAGGAAAAACCAGTCACGTTTGATCGTCCGCAAGAAGGCAAGATTGAAAAACGGATTGGTGGAATGGATACGTTCCATGTTGAAAAGGGCGAGGAAAAGAACACCTACCGTATTGTTACAAAAAGGGAATATACGTTCGCTTATACGATACGCGCTAAAAATGAAGAAGACGCAATGATAAGAACACTTAAATTCGTATCACAAGATGGATCAGGACAATATTTACAGGGTCCAATGCAGTTGGGCAAGCCCCTCATTAGGGAGTGGATTGATAAAATTGAAAAGCTATAGGAGATAATTATGGCAAAGACACCATTACAAAAAATAAAAACTCAGCTTGATAAGCTCGAGGCATTGCATGCAAAGGAAGAAGCAATCGTCGAGAAGATCACCGAGATCATTGACAACGAGGAGTTTGTGGACGCGGAATATGACTTCGACAAATGGGAAGGAACGGATCCTGAGTAAACAAGAGCTACAGTACGATATCTACCAGCCTTTTGGCCCAAGCGTTCTGAAGGTTAAGATGCCGCAAGGGTATGTTGACCTTTTCAATGCGGAGGCCGATCGAATTCTTAATGATGAGAAGCTGAGTGAGGATCGTGACTGGTCACACAATCTGGCAGGCAATGTCAAGAAGGAAATTGCAATTGACCATAACAAGATTCCAAATTTTCCAGAGTTTCTCGTTACAATGTCAAAGCAATACTACAAGCACACGATTGATAAGGAACCCATGGAAGGAAGCAAGGTTTCATTCCGCGTTTGGGTGGTCAGTCAGTATGCAGGAGACTTTAATCCCATGCACATTCATGATGCCAATTTATCAGGAGTAGCATTTCTTAAGATTCCACCAGGATTCGAGGAGGAATATAAGAAGGAGGACCATCATCCAACAGCTGGATGTTTGGAATTCCTTGGGTCCATGCCGAATCATTTTGCACGGCATAGCTATATTGTGAAGCCGGAGGTTGGAGACTTTTATCTCTTTCCGTCATGGCTAACACACCAGGTGTATCCGTTTCGGAGTGAAGGCGAGCGACGCTCCATGGCATTCAACGTGCACTTTACGATGGATGGTCCAGTGAAAGGAGTCAACGCGTAATGGTTGATACGACACGGTACAAGAGTGTGGCGATAAAGATTCCCTACTATGACGCATTGGTTGTCATGGGGAGAAAGAAGCATCGTGGACCGGGACAGGAAATGATGCATATGATTTCAAAAGAAGCAAGCGTGAAAGGAATAAGGATACGTGATAAAGGAATTATTAAAAGTAAACGAACAAGTAAATAGACTCTTAGCGGTAGCTGAGAAGGAGGATACGGAATTTCCTGCGCTAGTGGGAGATCTATCTGCTATAAAAATCTATGATCAACCTTTAGGAATACACATTGTATTAGGAATTATAGATGAATTTATAGAGAAGGTAGCAGAGGTGAAGAAGAATTCTGCAATGGCAGGATTTGATGAGGACATAGTGCGTGAGCACTACGACCGAGTGAATATGAATTGGAACAACAGGAATAAGGTGAACTGATGACAAAAACTATTGTTACCATAGCCCAAATGTCAGATGGAAAGGTCAACCCTAAGACAGAGTTGATGGAAAAGCCAGCATGGCAATTAGGATTTGAGGATCATACTGCTGATATTCTTTTTAGGTCCAAGATGTTGGAATTGTTATCCCGAGGTTACCACAAAACTGTGGAAAACTTCAGGCGTGGCGATGTGACTACCACAACTGGTAGTCAAACATCATTTTGGATTGTTGTATTCCAGGATTACGAAGTAAGGCTTCAAACCAACATAGAAATAATGAAGATTATTACAGACGGACACAGGAATATAGAGAGAGAATCAACAGATGAAAACAATACACAAGAAAAAAGCGAACAAGCCTACCTTTAGCCCAGGAAAGGCGCGTTTGGCTGTAATACACTGGCTTGATGCTCAAGACGGTGATGGGGGGTGGACCCCTATTTCCCAAGTTCTAAAGCATAAGCTTGCAACAGTATATGATGTTGGATGGGTTGTTCATGAAGATAAGGAAAAGATTATTATTATGGGAAGTATTTGTTGGGAAGGTCCTGACAGGAAAGATCTAGACGGCGGAAGATTTTGTTCAATTCCAAGGAGTTGGATAGATAAAATTTGGTATTTGGATAGAGGAAAAGAATATGAAAATGTACGAGTTCAACTTATGGGACAAACAAGCCCTAAGAGAAAAAATCGTAAAAGAGTTCAAGACTGATGAGGATGCTTCCACTTTCATTAATGAAAAGTGGAAGGACAGAAATCTTCTCTTCACATGGGCACCTCTTACGGGGTACAAATATAGTGATAAGGCACCAGTCAGATTTAAACTCAGCGATGAGGAAAAGAGGATGAAGAGAGATCTACGTGCATCATTTACACAAGAATCCATCGACGAATGGGGTAGAGGAGAGATGAGTGCAAGCGTAAGAAAAGATTATTACGGACACCCAAATTCAATTGGATATGAGGATAAGAAATAATGGTATTGGCAAAGGTATTGGCATGAAACAATTTGGATTAACACCTAAACAGGCTAAATTTCTCAAGTTTTTAGCCGATTTTATAGAGCAAAATGGATATTCACCCTCCTATGAGGAGATGAAACAGGTATTGAATTACAAGTCAAAAAGTCGTATACATGCCTTTGTGCATAGCTTAAAAAGTCGCGGATATGTTAGATTAATTCCATATTTGAAGAGATCAATCATCATTACCAAGAAAGGTATTGGTATTGCGCGCTGATGCTCAAATCAATTTTCACTTTTTCAAAAAGTAGTTTTCAGCCAATACCGCAATACCTTTTGCGATTCTCGTTATGGGATAAGGGATACCGGGTATTGGCAAGGTATTGGCAAGCATGAAAAAAAACGGAAAAAACACTGAAAATGGTGTCAAAATGATCAAAAAAACTAGTATTAACAAAGAGTTAAGCAAGATTAAGAAAAAGCTCCCAGCCAATACCTCAGCCAATACCATTGTGAAAAGGGATATGTCTATCAAATACCCTAAAGGAAATGATGGTTTGACTGATAAACAAAGGGTTTTTGTTGAAATATATACGGACAATGAAGGTAGAATGACTCCAACAGCATGTGCTAGGCAAGCTGGATATAATGTTGATCGTGCGCACATCACAGCTTCAGAGTTATTAAACATAAAGAAATTTCCTCGTGTTGTTGCTGCAGTATTAAAAAGAAGAGAAGAGATTGCAAATACACATAGAGTACAAATGGGTAAGCATGTACAAGAGCTTGCAAGACTACGAGAGAGAGCGCTTGGTGAAAAATCATATAGTGCAGCTGTTAATGCTGAAAGACTACGTGGCCAAGCTGCAGGATTATATGTTGAAAGAAAAGAGATTAGAACAGGATCTATTGATGATATGTCAAGGGAGGATGTTCTTAAACAATTAGAGGAATTAGGATTAGATGGAAAGTTCAAAAAAGAAGGTAATCAAACTGTCCTTTCGGTCGAGGAGAAATCCGATGGCAAAGGAATTGAGGACGTCACGGAGGTACAAACAGAGGATAGTGAGGGACAAAAAGAAGTATGACCGCAAAACCAGAGACAAACTTTTGGAAGAGTGTAAAGAAATTGTTAACAAGTGGGGAGGAACATTATCTAATATCGAGGATTGAAAGTTACGCTACTCCTGGATTTCCAGATTGTGTTGTATATCATAAGGATACAGGATTTTTTACTTTAGAATTAAAAATTGTAAGACGTAATAAAAAGGGTGTTGGAAAGGTATCAATTTCCTTTCTACAAATGGCATGGAATACTATGCATGCTAAGTGTGGAGCACCAGTTTATACTTTAATAAGCGACCCCAGTCATAGGAC
>VTLG01002662.1_pt1 | contig 21630 bp, 27 predicted proteins | sample 4694571 | NCBI WGS metagenome assembly VTLG01 (sample SAMN12604809, study PRJNA352737) | marine metagenome | biome: ENVO:00000447; feature: ENVO:00000209|ENVO:00000569|ENVO:01000036; material: ENVO:00002151; isolation source: viral sequences binned using virsorter ... | reverse complement strand
AGACGAAATAAAGATATATGAAGAAGTAGTACCTAAAATAGAAAAAACACAAACAATAAACAGGGAACAAAAAACTATAGTAAATGCTTTATATAAAGGTGTGTTTGGTAATAATCCTACATGGAAGTCTTGTAGTCCTTGTAATAAAGAAATAATGAATAATTTAAAAAAAGTATATGAAAAAAGCTGTAAAATATAAAACAAATTTAACTAAACAAGAAATAAGAAACTTAATAAAAGAAGAAATATTAAAAGAGTATAAAAAAGATTATAATAAAATGATAGCTATAGCACAAATGTTAGAAGAAGAAGAAGATAACAAGAAATGAAAAAGTATGTAAAAATATATATGAACTTTCACGATTACGTTTTAGATGATGTAATACTATGTGAGCATTGTAGTAAAGTAGCAGTAGATATACATCACATAGACGCTAGGGGTTTAGGTGGTGATCCTAGAGGGCATAGAAACCAAATAGAAAACCTAATAGCCTTATGTAGAAGTTGTCATATAAAAGCAGAAACAAATAAAGACTTTAACAATCAACTAAGAGAATACAATAAACAAAAGCATAACGTATAAAATAAATTTAATAAAATGGGCAAAAAAGAACACAACCTTAAGAAAGAAACATTACTAAAAGCATTAGAAAGTAGTTTAGGAATAGTTAGTACAGCTTGTAGTAGGTCAGGTATAAGTAGAAGTAGTTTTTATAAATGGTATAAAGAAGATAAAGAGTTTAGAAAAAAGGTAGATGAAATAGATAACCTTAAACTAGATTTTGTAGAAAGCAAACTATTTAAGAATATAGAAAACGAAAAAGAGAAAAGTATAATATTTTACTTACAACACAAAGGACACAAAAGAGGATATATACAAAGACAGAATATTAACCTAACATCAAACGAAGAAGACATAAAGAAAATAGAAATTGAAATTATTGAATCTAAAGGGAACAGTAGTACTACAAAAGAATCTTAATGCTAATACAAGAATTGTAGTTAATCAAGGTGGTACAAGAAGCAGTAAGACCTATAGTTTAGCACAACTTATAATACTAAAAGCATTACAATCAAAAGGTAAAATATATACTATTTGTAGAAAAACATTACCTGCACTTAAATCTTCTGCTTATAGAGATTTCTTTAATATATTAGAATCACACAATTTATACAATCCTGACAATCATAATAAGTCAGAACTTACATATAAGCTCAATAACAATACAATAGAGTTTATTAGTGTTGACCAACCTGCAAAGGTAAGAGGTCGTAAAAGAAACTATGTTTGGTTAAATGAAGCTAATGAGTTTAGTTTTGAAGATTGGGTACAGCTAACACTAAGGACTACAGAAAAAATATACCTAGACTTTAACCCATCCGATCCGTACAGTTGGATATATGACAATGTAATTAAAAGAGATGATTGTACTTTTATAAAGTCTACCTACTTAGACAATCCTTTTTTACCAGAAGAAACAATAAACGAAATAGAAAGGCTAAAACAATTAGATTCTAACTATTGGACTATTTACGGTTTAGGTGATATGGCACAACCTACAGAAACTATATTTAGACAATTTACGCTGTGTAATAATATACCTACAGAAGCTAATTTAGTGGCTATAGGTATGGACTTTGGTTATAGTAATGATTCTACAGCTATAGTAGAAGTATATAAACTTAATGACGATTTATATATAAATGAATTAGTATATAGCAAAGGACTAACAAATCAAGACATAGCAAACAAATTAAGAGAATTAGGAATAACAAGACAAACTGAAATTATAGCAGATAGTGCAGAACCTAAAAGTATAGAAGAAATACATAGACTAGGCTTTAGTGTAAAACCTGCAAAAAAAGGAGCAGATAGCATTAACATGGGTATAGATATTTTAAGAAGATATAAAATACATATAACAAAAAAAAGTACAAACGCAATAAATGAATTTAAGTATTATAAGTGGCTTGTAGATAAAAATGGTCAAGTAATAAACAAACCTGCTACAAATCAATTAGACCACCTTATAGACGCTGTAAGATATGTTGCATTAAATAAGCTAACTACTAATTATAGTGGTAAGTATTATATATTATGAACAAAAACAACAATTTTATATTTATAACAAATGGCTAGAGAACAAATACAGGTTATAGTACCTACTGATTGGAAAGACATTACTATTGCAGAATATCAAAGATATTTACAATTAGCAAAGACAAGAAGAAAAACAAAAGATGATGAGATTATTGCTATGTTTTGTAAAGTAGATAAGGAGCTTATAAAAAAAGTAAAGTTAAAAGATAAAAAAGTATTAGTAGACAAAATAAACAAATTTGTAAATAGCAAAAATGAAAGAGAATTAGAGAAAAGAATAAAGTTTAAAGGTAAGCAATATGGCTTTTTACCTAACCTTAGTAAAATAACAACAGGTGAGTTTGTAGACATTGAAGAATATGGTAAAGATATAAACGCTAATTTACACAGAATAATGAGTGTATTGTATAGAGAAGTAGATAGAGAAGTAGGTAAGTTTTATAGTGTAAAACCTTACGATCCTGATGAGCTAGAAATTAATAAGTTTAAAGACTTACCAATGAGTACAACACTATCTGCGATAGATTTTTTTTTTCGTTTAGGGAAAGACTTATTGGAAGATTTAAACAACTATTCGAGGGTGGTGATGAAGAGCAAGGAGATAAAACACTAGCAGGAAAGTGGGGTTGGTATAATATTATATTTAGTTTAGCTAATGATAATATACTGAACGTAGATAAAGTAACTAAAACAGAGATTGCTTTAGTTTTAACATATTTAAGCTACCAACAAGATAGAGGAAATATAGAAAGAAATAATTATAACAAATATAAATGATAACATATAAAAACATAATAGACGATTTTAAGACTATAGCCACAAATCATTTTGTAATAAATTCATTTCATAGTGGTATGTTAGATGAAGTAGATATAAATAAATTAGATGAAACAGATTTTCCAATACTATATGTAGAACCAGGAAACACTAACATAGACAAAGGTGTACTAACTTATACATTTACTGTGTTTACTATGAATTTAGTAAAAGAAGATTTATCTAACCGTGAGGTTGTTTGGTCTGAAATGTTACAAATAATGCAAGATATAATAGCCGAGTTTAGACAAAATCTGTCAGTACAAACAGCTAATGATACTGGCAAAAAGTTTAGTTATATACCTAATGAAGTAGTTTTAAATTTACCTATAAACGCAGAACCATTTACAGTACGTTTTGCTAATATGCTAACAGGTTGGTCAGCTAGTTTTACAATGCAAGTTAATAACCAAAATTCACTATGTGACGCACCTATTGAGCCTAGTGACGAAGATAGAAATACATAATGGAATTAAAAACAGAAGCATTAGAAGAAGTATTAAGTAGTTTTGGTAGTAAGCTAATAGAAAAGGCTAGAGCTAACCTAAACAAAAAAGATAAAAGAGCAAAGGGTACATTATTTGACCAAATGAGTTATGATATAGAAAAAACTGACACAGGTGTTAAGTTTGTTATGAACTTTGGTAGTGCAGAGGACTATTGGATATTTGTAGACCAGGGTGTAGAGGGTGCAGGTGGTTTTAAAGGTAGTGGTAAAAAAAGAGGTCAAGGTAGCGATTTTTCTTTTAAAAGAAATGGTAAACAACCACCATTAAGTGCTATACTACCTTGGATAAAATTAAAGGGTTTAAAAGGTAGAGATAGGGGTTACACAAAAAAAGACGGAACAGTAGTAAAAGGTACAGGTAGATTTATAAAAGATAAAACATTAGCTTTTTTAATTGCAAGAAGTATAAAACAAAAAGGTTTAGAACGTACTAGATTTATTAGTAAACCCTATGACGATATGATAGACGATTTAAAACAAGATTTAACTACAGCTATGGCAGAAGATATGGATAACTCATTAACAATAAAAGAACAACCAAAATTAGAAATAAATTTAAGTAAGTAATGGCATATAGTATAGAACAACAACCAAGTAAATTTGTAGCAGTAAACAGTCCGTTAGTTTATGTAGTAAAAGAAGATAATGGTGCAATTACAGGAGCAGCAAAATTTAGATATATAATACAAGTACAAATAAGTATGTCAAATACTGCTTCACTATCAACAGTCGCTAAATTAAAGCTACATAAAAATAAAGCAGGTGTAGCAATAGCAGATGTTAGTAAAATAGTTAGAACTTATATTGCAACACAACAAAGAGATGAAAATTCTAATACTAATACTATACATAATTTAGGTGTTAATGTAACAGCAAAACCTTTTTCTTTAAATGACTCACAAGCAGTTGCAATTAGAATATTAGGTGGTTATGAAACAGCAACTAACCAAACATCTGCACCTGTAGAAAACCTAACACCAGAAACTGACACTACAGCTTATACAAGTAACGTAGCAGTAGGTATACCTGCAACAACACCATATACACAAACAGCAACTAATGTAGGTGGCTTAGATGTAGAGGGTACAAACTTTCCTTTAAATTTATATAAAAATGATACTACACAACCTCAATTTCATAAGTTTTTAACTAATGCACCTACTGTACAATTTGTTAGAGGATCAAGCACAAGTGCAGATAATGTAGATTTAATGACAATCTGTTTTAAACAAGGTGATGATGATTCAGGTAATAGTAGTATAATAACTGTAGGTAAAAAAATAGAACAAATAGCAATACAATATTATGATAGTTCAGATAATGCAATAGCAGGTACAAGTGGTGGTGCTACAGTACATTTTTTTGCTAATAATACTACTAACGGTGGGGCTACTGTTGCTCAAAGTACAAGCGTAGATAGGGCAATATTATATTTTGGTTGCGGTACTAAAAATTTAGAAACACAAACATTAAGTAATAACGCAAAACCTAGTAATTTTTCTAATTGGGCATACTATAAAATATTTGGCTGTACATCTGCTGATGTTGCAAATATTTGCACAAAAGAATATAAATTTTATAGATACGGTGCAAGTAGAACAGGTATAGATGATAGACACCAAAGCTGTAGTAGATATGATAATGTTAGATTAGCATGGAGAAATAGACTAGGTGCTTGGGATTATATGAACTTTAGAGGTAAATCTACAGAAAGCGTAGACATAACAAGCGAAGAAATGGAAAGTGTGCCAGGTACTTGGGATTTAGCAACTTATAGTTATGGTAATTATGAAAGAGGTAAAGAAACGTTATATACAGAGGCTACTAGAAAATTAGAAATAAATTCTGATTATCTAAACGAAGAAGAAGCACAATGGCTAGAAGAGTTATTTACGTCTATAGATGTACAAATAATAGAAGATAGTATAATATATCCTGTAGTAATTACTAATAAAACATACACTAAAAAAACAAGTGTAAATGATAAAATAAAAATACAGTACACTATTAATTTAGAGTACGCTAATAAAGTTAGAACTAACAGCTAATGGACGTAAGATTAGTAGCATACCGTAGAGAAACAACAAGTGACGATACTTTTGACGTAGAACAATACGAATTAGATTTACAAGAAAGTCCTAATGTTGTAGTAAATTATAATTGGCTAGATTTAAAAAACCCTGACCAAAGAAAAGCTAGTTTTAGCCAAACACTTAAATTACCTTTTTCTAATGCTAACAATGATTTTTTTGAAAATTACTTTGACGTTAATTTAGATAGTTTAGTATACAACGCAAAAACTAAATTTAGTGCTATTTTATTTATAGACAGCATACCACAATTAAAAGGCTTCATACAGCTTAAATCTATATATATGAACGCTAGATTGTATGAAGTAGCTTTATTTGGTGATACAGCAGATTTTTTTACTGATTTAAAAGACAATAGACTAAAAGACGCTTTTAGAACACAAGACACTACAAATCCTGAATTATTTATAGAAGACAATCAATTAGACCATATACTAACACTTTCTAATATTGTAGCTAGTTGGACTTCACCAGGACTAACAACAGTTGCAAGTACAACAACTAACGATATAATGTACCCTATAATAGATTACGGACATACAATAAACCCATATTCTACTGCAATGTTTTGGAATCCTGATGATTGGACAGGTGAATCTAATGAGTTAGGTGGTAATATTAATGACGCTATGAATTACTACGGTATGGTACAAGCGTCTAATTTAAAACCTGCAATTAGAATACAAAGATTATTACATATAATAGCACAAAAAGCAGGTTATCAAATTAAAAGTACATTTTTAGGAATAGACGATACAAACGCTAGTACACCTATAACAGACACACAGTTTTTTAGTAGAATGTTTATGACACTATCTACAGAGCATAGTAGAGTACAAACACTATTTAATACAAGTGCAGGTAGTGAAGCTCCCTTTATAGGCTTTGAAGTTAATATGTCAAGTAGTCAAAATAGTGATATTACTATTACAAGTTTAAGTGATATACCTTTAGTTAACTCAACTTTTGATAGTTTATTAGTTAATAACGAAGTGTACGATCCTAACCAATTATACAACGATAATATACAAGATTGGGGTGTTTCTGGTATAGGTTCTTTAAATACACCGTCAATAAAATTTCCAAACTCTGATGCTACTATGCTACCGTCTGGTAATATAGCAGTAAACACAACTTTTACAGTTAATATAAACAATCAAACAGACGGTGGGGAGCCTGTAAATGCTTTATATTGTTATCCTAGATGGATAAAGCAATCTACAAATGAAGTAGTATTAACAGAAGCACAAAATGGTTTTATAGTAGGAACAAATTTAAATTTTAATTTAGAATTTACTGCTGATATTCCTGCTATTCCAGGTGAAATATACTATTTAACTATTTCGTTTATTAATTACAATAGTGCGTTATTTACAGGTGCACAAGATGTCAATGTAACTATATCTGCTTGTACTATAAAAACACAACAAACAGACAATGTAGGTTTAATGTCAGGGGGTTTAAATGGTGAGGTGCAAATGTATCACAATATGCCTGATATGACACAAGCAGACTTTGTAAAAGATTTAGTTAATAGATTTAACTTAATTATACAGACCGATCCTGATAATGAAAAACTACTACTTATAGAACCCTATCAAGATTATATAAACGCAGGTACAACACAATATTGGACAGATAAACTAGATGTGTCTAAAGAGCAGGTAATAAAACCTACAAACGAATTACAATCTAAAGTGTTAAAGTTTGGTGATTTAGAAGATGAAGATATTTTAAACAAAAGATATAAAGATATATATAATACTGTTTATGGTACTTATGTAGAAAACAATAGAAATGATTTTGCTAATAATGAGTTTAACAATTTTAGTGTTTTTGCACCTTTTATAGCACAGGGTATAGGTAGGTGGTCAGGTAATACTATAAGTGGAGCGATGTCTAACCCAAATGTAGCTATAGCCTATTTATTTAAAGCAGAACAAGGAGAAACAAAAAGTCCATTAGAAACAATGAAACCTAGATTGTTTTATTATAGTGGTACACCGATAGATATTACAGGTCAACACCCAATTACTAATAATAGTTTTGCTTTTAATATTTATTCTAATCAATTTTTACAAACAGGTGACGCTACAACTACTAATAATAAGTTTCCTTTGTGTTTACAATATAACTTAGATACTTTAGGTTCTGTTACTGCTGACACAAAACTACTTAATTGGACTTGGTACAGTCCTAACTTTAACACAGGCTTTACATTTAATTATTTTGGTATGACTTATAGTGAGCATGGTTTTTATAATGACTATTGGGCACAATACATAAATGAGATATATAGTGATGAAGCTAGAATAATGGAATGTTATTTAAATCTTAACGCTGTAGATATAAGGTCTTTTGCAGGTACAGGTTTTCAAAATGTATATTTTATAAAAAATACACTATGGAGAATAATAAACATAGATAATTATTTAGTAGGTGGCAATAAATCAACTAGAGTAACATTACTAAAAGTTATAGAAAAATTAACTAATGATTGCGGTGCTATACCTACTTTTACAAATACAGGACTAATGACTTGGGTAGACGCAGGTACAGGAGCAAGTACAACTATAACAAACTCTTGTTGTGAAGAAGTAAACGATAGTTGGACTTTTGTACAAACAAATGCAACTACAGGTGTAGGAGATTGTTACACAAATGCAGGTACTACAGATTTTACTTTTGATGATAATGAAAACACAAATATACCACCAGAACAAGTACCTATGCCCTCTTTAATGCCTAATCTACAAACTAACTACAATATTATTACAACTAATGGTAACGCTTACACAACACAATTTTATATACAAGCAACAACATTAGATAATAGTACAACATATAGTTTTAATTATAATGGTATACAAACTAATATGTTTAATTTACCTGTTTTAACTATGAACTATGTAAAAGTTACTTTATTAGGTAGTATAATGTCAGGCACAAATTCAGGTAAGTGCGGTTATTTTGAATATGACACAGTTTTAGTAAATAGAAATAATACTAATTCACAAATAGGTAGTGCAGGTGGTGATTTATTGAAAACAAACAAAGATACTGCATTTAGTACACCAACGGTAAATATAACAACATTTGACAGCAGAGGTTATTTTTCACCTACTATTGTTGGTGGTGCAAGTGAAAGAGTACATTGGGTAGGTAAAGTAGAAGTTATACAACAACCTATAGGTGATTCTGATAATACATTTAGTCCTACAGTTAGAGCAATATATCAAAACGCAGAAAATATATTATTTCAAGATTTAGATTATTTAATATGGAATTAGAAAAATACATACAAGAAGTAGGTAAGCTTATGCCTATATCAATAAATCTACTTACTGATTTACAAGCGTCAGGTAGTAAGTATGATTTTGCTACAGGATTACAAGAATACCCTACAACATTTAAAGAACTATTTAATAAAATAAAATTATGGCAGAAAAAGTAACAATAGAAGTAGAGGCAGATATAAAAGGTGCTATAGATAGCATTGGAAAAATAGAAGAAGGTGTTAAAGATATAGGACAAACTGCAAAAAAACAAAAAGGTGCAATAGAGGGTTTAGCTAAAGGTTTTAGGGGTGTAGGACTTGCTATGAAAGCAATAGGCATAGGAATAGTTTTAAAACTTGTAGACCAATTAGGTCAAGCTATGATGAGAAACCAAGAAATAGCTGACACAGTATCTACTGCTTTTAATATGGTTGGTTTAGTATTTAATAAAATTATTAGCACAGTAAAAACAGTATTTGACAGAATTACAGGACTAACTGATAACTTTGACGCTTTAGGTAGAATTATGACTAACTTAATGACATTAGCAATAACACCACTAAAATTAGCTTTTAATAGTGTAGCGTTAGTTATTAAAGAAGTACAGTTAGCTTGGGAAAAGTCTTGGTTAGGTAAAGGTGACCAACAAAGAATAGCAGAACTAACAGCACAAATTACAGGATATAAAGAAGAAATAAGAATAGCAGGAGAAGAAGCTATAAAAGCAGGTCAAGGTATTATAGTAGATTTTAGAGAAGGTATTAATGAAATTACTAACATGGGTAAAGTAGTTGTAGAGGAGTTTAACAATACTTTTAAAGGTGTTACTGTTAATAGTTTATATGAGCAATCCGAAGCAATAACACAAGCTACAAATAATTTAAGTTTGTTAGAGGCTAAACATAGGGAAATAATTATAGACTTTGAAACACAAGCAGAAGTTCAAAGAAAAATAAGAGATGATGTTAGTAAAAGTATAGATGATAGAATCAAGGCTAATAATAAATTATTAGAAATATCACAAAAACAAGCAGACGCAGAAATAGAAGCATTAAAAGACCAACAAGGTGCTTTAAGAGCACAACTAAGTTTACAAGTTGATAATGTAGAAATAAAAGCACAAATAGCAGAACTAAACAATGCTATAGCAGAAACAGAATTTAGAAAAACACAATTAGAAAAAGAAAGTGGTGAGCAAAATAACGCTTTATTAGCAGAGCAATTAGCTAATAGACAAGAGTTAGCTAAAATAGGTATAGACGAAGTAGAAAGACAAAAAACAGAATTTGAAAATGAAAGAGATAGATTAGTTAAAATGGCAGAACTGACTATATCTAACGAAGAAGAAAGAAATGCAAAGATTTTGCAAATTAAAGAAGAGTTTAATGCTAAAATAAATAAAATAGATGCTGACGAAAAAGCTAAACAAGATGCAATAGATAAACAAGAATTAGCAGACAAAGAAGCCTTAGAAGATGCAAAAAGACAAGCAGTACAAAGTGGTTTGTCTGGTATAGGAGCATTAGTAGGTGAAAGTAGTAAAGCAGGTAAAGCAATAGCTGTAGCAAATGCAACAATAGATACTTTTGCAGGAGCAAATAAAGCTATAGCACAAGGAGGTATAATAGGTTTAGCTAGTGCAGTAGGAATTATAGCTACAGGTTTAGCAAATGTTAGAAGTATATTACAAACAGATATACCAGGTCAAAGTGGTGGAGGTACAGCACCTGCAACACCAGAAGTAGTAGACAATACTGTACCTGTAGCACCTACATTTGGAGCAATAACAGCAGACGCACCACCTGTACAAGCATTTGTAGTAGAAAGTGATGTTAGTAGTAGTCAAGCTTTACAAAATGATTTAAATTTACAAGCTACGTTATAAACAATTTTAAACAATTTATATTTATTAGTATGAGCAAAGAAAAACTAAAAAAAGTAGAACTAATTATTGATGAACAAGAAGAAAGGTTTGGTGTAGAGGCTATAAGTTTAGTAGAGTTTCCTGCTATAGAGGAAAATTTTGTATTTTTTAATAAAGACCAATTTTTAACTTTAGCTAAATTAGACGAAGAGCAGAAAACATTAGTAGGAGCTGTATTAATACCTAATAAAGAAATCCCTAGATACGATCAGGAAAAAGACGAAAAATATATTGTGTTTTTTACAGAAGATACTATAAAACAAGCTCAAGAGCTATTTATGTCTAGTTTAAGAAACAATAACGCTACTTATGAGCATAAAGTACCAGTAGAGGGTATAACAGTTGTAGAATCTTGGATTAAAGAAGATAAGAAAAATGATAAATCTAATTCTTATGGCTTTAATAAATTACCTGTAGGTACTTGGTTTGTAAAAATGAAAGTTAACAATTCTGAAATTTGGGAAAGTGTAAAAGAGGGTAAGGTAAGGGGTTTTAGTATTGAGGGTTATTTTACAGACAAGTTAATAGAAGCGTCAAAGCCTAAAGATATTATAGATTTAGCAGAAGAATGTACTGATTGTCCTGATGAGGTTACTTTAGGTAAAATTAAAGATTTAATATTAGAAAATGAATTATCTGTAGTAGGAACTTTAGACGGTGAGCCTTTATTTTCTACTAAAGAAGAAGCTACTATATATGCAGAAATGTTTAAAGGTTGTAAGGGTTTTCATACTCATAGAGTAAACGGAGTAGTTAGGTACATGGCTTGTGAAACACACGAAGATAGTACAAAGGTAGAATACAAAGAAAATGAGTTAGGTAAAAAACGTAAAAAGTATAAGAAAAAATATAAATATGTAGAGTATGCTGACTTTGTTAATAATCTAGCATTAGCAAAGTACCCTTTTGAACAATGTTTAAGAGATATGGTTAAGCAATATGGCAATAAACAAACTGCTGTAAAAGTATGTTCTGCTATAAAAAATAGGACAGTAAAACGCTAGTCCTGTGAACAATAATTTAAGTTTAATATTTATAAAAAAAAGGTAACAATGACTACAATAGAAAAAATCAAAAAACTCTTATTATCAAAAGAGGAAAGTAAAGAAACAAAAATGTATGCTGAAATGATTTTAGATGACGGTAGAGTATTAGCAACCGAAGATGACCAGTTTATGATTGGTTCTACTGTAATGGTTGTTGGTGATGACGGTGAAACCTCACCATTAGGTGCAGGTTCTTATACAATGTCTGACGGAATGAAATTGACTATAGATGAAAATTCTAAAATACTCGACATGGGAGAAGATAAAGACGCAGAAGCAGTAGAAAACGAAGAGGAAAAAGAAGAGATGAAAGAACACGAAGAAGAAGAAAAAGAAATGGAAGAAATAGACGAAGAAAAACTATCTAAAGCTATATTTGACCATACACCTGACCATGTAGACGAAGACAAAGCTAGAGAAATTGCTAAAAAAGTTAAAGAAATGGCTTATCGTGATAAAGAAGAAATGTCAGAAGAAGTAGAAGAAGTAGAAAAGGTTAAAGAAGTAAAAGAAGAAGTTAAAGAAGAGGAAATGGTAGAAATGTCAAAGGATATGATAACTTCATTAGTAGAAGAAGTAGAAGAACTAAAATCACAAATAGTTGAACTAGAAAAAACACCAGGAGCAGAGGGTTTCACTCACAATCCTGAAAATGAAACTAAATCATTAAAAAAAGTTGATTTAGCTAAAATGTCACCTAGAGATAGGGTAGCATATTACATTAATAATAAATAACTAAATTTTTTAAAAGATGAGCAAATTAAATGAATTAAGTAAGCAATATAATTTTGATATTGCTGTTAACCCTGCTACTACTTATGCAGGTGAACAAGCATTACCTTATGTAACATCTGCTGTAAAATCTAATGACACAGTAGCTAAAGGATATGTAAGAATAATGGACGGATTAACAAGTAAAGCAGTTATTAGTAGTTTAGTAACTAGCGATCCTATTGTAGGTGCAACAGGTGCATGTAGCTTTTCAGATGCAGGAACTACTACACTAGGTGAAAGAGTTTTAACAGTTACTGATTTAAAAGTAAATAGAGAAGTTTGTAGAGCAACTGTATATCCTACTTGGGTTGGTAAAAATATGACACAAAACGGAGATTTACCTGCAAATTTTTCTGACTTTTTAATTGAAGTTGTAGCAGGTCAGGCTTCTGCACAAATAGAAAACGGTATTTGGGTATCTGACGCTAATAGTATTTTTGGTACTGGATTTTTGTCTAATGACGGTGTATTTGACCAAGCAGGTTTAAGTGCTTCAGCAACAGCAGACTTTACACAGGTAACAATGGCTGGTGTAGGTACTGCTATTTCTTCTACTAACATTGATGATTGTTTAAAAGCAGTTTATGATACTGTTGTAGCAAATCACCCAGGACTTGAATTTAAAGAGGGTTTTGGTTTCTATATGAATAACAAAACGTATAGCTTCTATTCTCAGTTTTTAGCAGGTACTGCTACTGGACAGGGTATTAACATGGTAGGTTTAACTCTTAACCCAGAAGGACTTACTTACTTAGGACACCCAATTTACAGATGTCCAGGTATGCCAGATGACGCTATAGTAGCAACATACAAAGACAATTTAGTATTTGGTACTAATTTAGGTACTGACTTAACAGAAGCGTCACTAATACCTACTTACCAATATGACGGATCTGACAATGTAAGAATTGTAATGAACTTTGGAATTGGAGTACAAACTGGAATTGGAACTGACGGAGTTGTTGGTGTAACATTCTAAATTAAATTAAATTAGGGGTGTGAAATACCACCCCTTTTTTTTAGTATTAATAATATAAAATAAATAACATGGCTTGTAATTTAACAAAAGGTTTATTAGTTGATTGTAAAGACCAAATAGGTGGTTTAAAGCGTATTTTCTTTGTTAAGTCATATTGTTCAGACATTAGAGCTAATGCTGTTTTTGACGGTACAGATACTAATGTTATAGATACAGCAAATTTTGCTAATTGGGATATACAAAGTGGTGGAGCTGTAACAGTATTTCAATATGATTTAAGACCAAACTTATCCTCTATGACAGTAAACTTTACTAGCGATCCTGCAACAGGTACTACATTTTTTGAACAAACTTTGTCTATTTCTATGCAAAAATTAACAGTTGCACAATCAAATGAATTAAAACTAATTTCTTACAATAGAAGTCAAGTTTTTGTTCTGGATAACAACGATAACTTATTTTTATTAGGTATGGATAACGGAATGGATGTTTCAGGTGGTACTGCTGTTTCTGGAAGTGCTAAATCTGATATGACAGGGTTTACTTTAGAACTAAGAGGTGAGGAAAAAGAACCATTAATTTGGATAAATGCTACAGCAGGAGTTGGCACAGGTGGAACACCTACAGCTAAATATCCGTTTGACGGATTAACTGACGAAGCAAATTTAACTATCACTACTGGATAATTAATAAATCGTTACTCAAAAAGAAAGGGAGCTATTTGCTCCCTTTTTTTATTATCCCTCAATCCATCTACATTGTCCTGCTTCCTTATTTAAATGATGTTCAGCATTTATAGAGTTTTTCATTTCTTGCTCTGTGTATGCTGTAAAGTCCATTTGTCTGCATATCCATACTTTAAACTTGTTATCATAACAAATATCTATTTTTTTATAAGTTCTGTATTTTGTATATCTTGTTTCCATACAACAAATATATAAAAAATATTTAATATAAATACTATAACTATAAAATATTTTTAATAAAAAGTACAAGTTGTGAACAATATAATGAGTTTTATATTTATAATAAACTATATTATGGCTTGGAAAGTTAAAGACGAATACAAAGACTACAAACCCTTAAATATGAACTTATCATTTGGTGAACTAAAACCTCATCAAGTAAATAATCTAAGTGACAATATTAAGGAAAAGTATTTTACAAACACAACTAAATCAAAGAAGAAAAAAAAAGTAGTACAAGATGATTTAGATTTTATAGGTGGTCACAATGGATAATATAAAAGGAGTAAATACAAACGAAGAAAAATTAATTGAGTTTTTAGAAAAAGTAGAACAATTAGAAGACGATAAAGATTTTAATAAATTACTAGATGAATATTATAATTTAATATGGAATTACGATAATGTATAGCATAACGTGGACAGCAAACCCCTCAATGGCAATTACACAGGTTTTAAAAATGTATATACCATTAGGTTCATTTGTAGATAATAACACTTTAAACGGTAATTATATTTTTTGTAGGTTTCAAGGTAGAACAACTAATCATACAAGAATGGTTACTGCTATACCTACTGTATCTGGTAGTTTTGACAATCCTATATATGAATACAATAGTAGATATTGGTTAGTACAAGTAGATGTGTTATTTGGATATGGTGCTAATGCAGTTGTAAATAGAGGATCGGTATATGGTAACGATAATATGAGTACAAAAAGAGCAGGTAAAGTTGTTTTACAATCAAATTTTGAAATATATGATGTAACTTTTTTTTATAGAGATACTAATGTTTTAGAACAAAGTCAAATGACAGAAATAGGTGCTAATACAACTTTCCAAGTTAGGTCTACACCTGACTATGTAGGCACAACATATCCTTTTACTAGAAACGTAGTACCTTTTTATAACGAATATACAGATAATGATATGATTGATATATCTACAGGTGCTAAAGGTGTGCCACCGTCAGCAGACGAAGATTTACAAAATGCAATTTATGGTATAGAAACGTGGTACCCTAATGATTATTAATATGAAGAAAAAAGACAATATTTCAGTAATACATTTAGCAGAGTATAATTTACCTACTATTACAGAAACCAATAACAAAGACTATATACAATTTGGTTCTGATAATTTATACCCTCAATATTTACTAGAACTATACAATGGTAGTAGTATAAACAATGCTATTATAAAAGGTGTTAGTAGTATGATATATGGTGAGGGTTTAGACGCTACAGATAGACAAGAAAGTGACGCTAAAAAAGAAAGTTGGTTAGCTTTAAGTAGTCTGTTACACAATTCACCAAAAGATACGTTAAAATGTTTAGCATTTGACCTTAAATTATTTGGTATGTGCTATGTAAACACAATATGGAATAGACCAAGAACAAAAATAGTAGAAGTTAGACATATACCTGCACAATATATAAGAAGCGGTAAAGCTGACGCTTATGGTAAAGTAAATGAATATTACTATAGTGCAGATTGGGAAAACACAAGAAAGCACAAACCAAGATACTACAAAGCATTTGACTTAAAAGATAGGTCAGACGCTAACCAAGTATTATGTATAAAAGATTATTCTCCTGGTTCTTATTATTATGCTACACCTGACTATCAAGGTTCTACAAGCTATATACAATTAGATATGGAAATAGCACAGTTTCATTTATCTAATATAAAATCAGGTATGTTTCCAAGCATGGCTATAAATATGGCTAACGGTATACCGACAAGAGAAGAAAGAAGAACTATAGAACGTCAAATAAATGCAAAGTTTGGTGGTTCAGGTAATGCAGGTAAAATACTATTAACATTTAATGACGGTAAAGATACTGCACCTGAAATAGTACCGATAAATGCTAATGACAATTCAGATAGTTACCAATTTTTATCTACTGAAACAACAAGAAAAGTTTTAACTGGTCATAGGGTTACAAGTCCTTTATTATTTGGTGTAAAAGGTGACGGTAGTGGTTTTGGTAATAATGCAGATGAACTTAGAGATAGTTACAGCTTATTTAACAATACAGTTATAAAACCTTTTCAAAATACGCTTTTAGAGGGTTTAGAGCCAATATTTCATGCAAACGGTATAGACCTAGATTTATATTTTAAAACACTTAAACCTGCTGATTTTATTGATATTAGTAATGTTGGTAAATTAGACGAAGATGAACAAGAGAAAGAGGGAATAGATACAGGCAATGAAGAGCCAATAAAAAAAGAATTTAAATCATTAGAAGATATAGACACTAAACCTACTAAAGGTATGGTAGAAGAGGCAAAAATGGGTTTAGAAATGCGTAAAGAACATGGCAGAGGAGGGACTATGGTTGCTGTAGCTCGTGCCAGGTCAATAGTTAACGGTCAAAATTTAAGTTTAGACACGATTAAAAGAATGAATAGTTTTTTTGCAAGACACGAAGTAGATAAAAAAGCAGAGGGTTTTAGTCCAGGTGAAGAGGGGTATCCGTCAGCAGGTAGAATAGCTTGGGCATTGTGGGGTGGTGACGCAGGGCAAAGTTGGGCAAAAAAAAAAGTCCAAGAAATAGAAAATGTTGAAGAATTAACTGAATTATCTGACGAAAGTTACAATAGTATAATAGAAAATTTAGAAGGTCAAAAAATAAATAGCGAAGAATGGGAAATTGTAGAAGAAAGAGATTATGGTAGTGATGAAAGCTATGAAGATTGGGCAAATAGATTGATACAAAAAAAAGAGAATTTTGCAGTAAATGAAATTAAATCTAACGAAGATAAATTTAGTTATTTAGACAAGTCTATATATAGAGTTAGGTTTAAGTATGCAGTAGGTTCTACAAAGGCTAAAAAAAAAGGAAATAAATCAAGACCATTTTGTGAGAATATGATGAGGTTAAGTAGAGCTGGTTTTGTTTGGAGAATAGAAGATATTGATAAAGCAAGTCAAGCAGGAGTTAACAAACAATTAGGACATAAAGGTAGAAAGTATGACCTTTTCAAGTACAAAGGAGGAATTTTTTGTCGTCACAAATGGAACGAGATACTATATAGATTAAAAGCAGGAACAGAATTAAAAAACGGTCAAAGCCTAGACAATGACTATAATAAAGTTAATAGCATACCAAAAAGTTATGTTAGAAACCCTAGGGGTATTAAAGAAAGTAAAATAGCACCTGTAAATATGCCTGATAGAGGAGCATATCCAGGAGCAAAATAATTTAAAATATGGGAATACAAAGAACATTATACATAAGTACGCACAGGTTAAAAATGGACACCAGTTTAGGTGGTTCTGTAGAAAATAATATATTATTACCATATATACTAATGGCACAAGACAAATATATACTACCTGTTTTAGGTACAGATTTAAATAATAAAATAACTACAGATATTAATAATACCTCTTTGACAGGTGATTATTTAACTTTGTTACAAACATACATACAACCTGCTTTAGTACAATTTGCTTACGCTACTTGTTTACCTTTTATAAGGTTGCGTATAGTAAATAATAGTGTTGTTACAATGAATACAGAGCAAGGTTCAGCAGTTACTCACGATGAATTAAAACCACTAATTAATGCTTCTTTAGATATGGGGGAATTTTATAGAGAAAGACTAATAGACTATATACAAAATAATACATCTTTATTTCCTGAATACTCTACTAATACAGGAGCAGATTTAACACCTACTACACAAAATTACTATGCAGGTTTAAATTTAGATACAGCACCTTTAAGCAATAAAACAAAATCTTTTTTACAAGGTGCGGATATAACTATATGTTGTTAAAATGATAACTAAACAAAAAGTCAAGGAAAGACAAAAAAACATAACAAAATTAAAAACTTATTTAAAGAAAAATGGCAGGACAAAGACTAACAGACAAAACAGCACTTGCAGAAAACACAGCTAATGACGATAAACTAATGGTTGTAGACACGTCTGACACTACAGGTAGTAGTGCAGGTACAAGTAAAAAAATAGACTCTAAATACATTATACAAACTGATAAAATATCAGTTTCTAACGCTGAACTACAAGCTATGAATAATACAGGTAGTGCAGGTACTTTTAAAGAATTAGTATCAGCACCAGGAAGTGGTTATTTTATTTTACCTTTAAGTGTGCAAATACATTGTACATATGCCTCAACTACTGAAACATCTAATAGAAATATATTTGTAAGCTTTGATCCTACAGATTCAGTTAATTATTGGGGGCAAGTAGGTAGAATAATGAGTAGCAAAACTACAAACTTTGTTTATATGTCGTTTTTTAGAACATCTAGCTCACTTGCTTTATATGACGCTAGTATAGAAAATTTACCTTTAAAATTATCTTCTAGTGGTAGTTTTAACGGTGGTTGGTCTGCTAATGTTTATGTAACTTATCAAATAGTAAAGGCATAATGGAAACATCAAAATATATATACGCTTTACTAATAATTTGCATATTAGGATTAGGAACCTGTCAAGCACAGTTTTTTAAATACGCTACTTTTTATACGTCAATGAGTGTAAATACAAGCATGGTAGAAGATGAAGATTTTAGAGCAATAAACAAAGGTTATGAAGAAACTACACAAATTAACCCATACGATTATAATTTTACTATTGGAATACGCAAAATTGCTAGGTTTGACTTTGAGCAAAAAGTTAAAACTTGGTACTATGGTGATGAGCAAAGCGTTAGCGATTATACTACTATTGGTAATAATAGCGGTTGGGAGTATTTACTTAATTACTCTTTTATTCGTAATAGGTCTGAAAAATTTACTAATCAGGATTTTTGGCTTAGATATTTAGGGCATAATGGAGTAACAAAAATACAAGTAAAAAATGACGAAGCTAGAGATTTACAATTTACATCATTTGACACTAGACACAGAATAAATAAGGGTAGGTGGGATTTTACTATTGGTGTAGTAGGTAGAAGTCATTCTGTTTATGGTTATAACCCTATAGCTGACACTTGGGAAAGTGGAGAAGAAAGTTTTTTTGATTTAGCAGAAGATTTTGGTTATTCAAGTCAATTTGTAAACGGTAGATTTCATTGGTTTAAAAATGGTCAATTATTAGCAACGTCAAATGATGAGTTTTTTAAGCATTATTTTGGTTCAGCAATAGCAGAGTATAACAGAAACGAAATAAATGCGTTAGGTAACGTCTATGAGCTTTCTGCTGTGCTTGGAATGTCTTACTATAAGTACAGTAATGACTTTTGGTTATTAAGTTGGTTAAACGTAATGCCTTATCACTACGGTTTAAATGAATATAGCTATGAATATGAGCAATTACCTATAGATTTAGATTTAGGTTTAGTAACTGGTTGGAAAATTACAAAGTCACTAGGAATATTTATAGAGGGTACTTATTTACGATATTGGGAAAAGCCAATATACGAGTGTAAATTAGGGTTTAATTATTTAATATTTTAGTTATGAAAAAGTTGTTATTAATATTTTTAGTATTTAGTTTTAGTTTTAGTCAAACAAATTGTGAATTATGCGTTGAGCAAAATGGCTTTTATTGTGGTGATGATGAGTCTAATTGGACTCAATATAGTCCTAATGGGTGTGTACCTAATGGTTTAAATAATTTGTTTTATTTAAATGACGGTTGGCTAGATTGCGTTGACGGAGCAGATGAAGCAGACGCGGTTCCGACTACTTTAGCTGATTGTGATATATACAATATGGGTGATACTATATTTATAACTGATACTTTGTACATAAATGTTATAGATACTTTGTATATAAACACAATAGATACCTTAACTATAACAGAATATTTAGATTGTATTACAGGTTTACCATGTGACAATACAGGTATAATAGAGATACTAAAAAACTCTCAAAATAAAAATAAAATATATAACATTGAAGGTAAGGAAATTTATAGACGTAAAGGGTTATATATAGAAAATGGAAAAATAAACTTTAAATTAAAATAAATATGAAAGAAGTAATAAATAAAATTGTAAACAGTAGAAAATTTTGGTATGGTTTTTCTATACTAATGGTTATAATGTTTTCAGAAGATTTAGGAATAAGTGCAACTAAGATGAACAGTTTGCTAGTTGTTGGTGTGGCTTTAATTATAGGTCAGGGTTTAGCAGACAAATCCTGTAATATGAAAAGATAATGGCTGTAGAAGTTTCTGAATCAAGTAAATTTACTCTATCATTAAAAAGTATTATAGCTATAGTTGTATTAGTCAGTAGCTTTGTAGGACAATACTATGTTTTAAGTAATGAAATAGAACTAGCAAAACGATTACCTGAAAGTGAAATATCACGATCCGAGTTAGATTTAAAGCTAGAATTAATTAGTAAAACGGTTATGTCAAACGCTGAAAAACTAAACAAAATGGAAAGCACAGTAGAGAAGATAGAGGAAAGAGTTTACGAATTAAAATGAAATTTCTAAAATACATACTACTATTGTTGGTAGGGCAAACTATAGCACAAACTACCGTAACAACAGAAAGTGCTTTAAATAAGTACACAAAGACCAATGGAATAGTTGTTATAGAGTTTTGGGCAAAATGGAATGATAAAAATTCTTGTAGTTTTTTAAAAGACCTAGAAGATTGTAATACTGTTAAAGCAGATATTGGAATTTGTACAGCACTACAAGAAAAATATAATATAGAAGTTTTACCAACATTAGTAGTTATTAACAATTCACAAGAAGTATGCCGATTTACAGGTAATTTACTTTTTCAACTAAATGTTAAAAAGAAAGAAGTACAAGCAAAAATAGATAGTATAATAATAAGTAAATTTGAATAATGAATTTAACAAGAAAACTTATAGAACAAACAGTAAAAGATAAAAATTATAATTGGTTTGAAAAAGGTGATTATAATTTAAACATTGTAGGTGTAAGAAATAGTGCAACCGGAGATGAGGTTACTAATAAGTTTGATGATAAAATTACACTATCATATAAAGTAGACGGAAAGTGGAAGTTTTACAGTTTTGACGCTACTACAGATCCTGGTAGATATTGGACACAAGTTGAAATAATGAGAAAAGAGGGTGTAGCTTGTATGAAGCCAGGACAATACAAAGCATATAGAATAGACAAGCATAGAGGCAACTATGACGCTTTATGTCAAAGAGAAGGTGAGGTAGAAGTATATAG
>VTLG01000157.1_pt1 | contig 21630 bp, 16 predicted proteins | sample 4694571 | NCBI WGS metagenome assembly VTLG01 (sample SAMN12604809, study PRJNA352737) | marine metagenome | biome: ENVO:00000447; feature: ENVO:00000209|ENVO:00000569|ENVO:01000036; material: ENVO:00002151; isolation source: viral sequences binned using virsorter ... | reverse complement strand
CCGCGTCCGTTCATTCGAAGAGATTCGAACGCATGAAACCACATCATGGAACGGGGGTGTGGTACTTGGAGAAAACCAATGCAAAAAAAGCATTCAGTAACTTTGAAGTATCGCGGCGTGCCTTACAAGAAAATTATTTAACTTATTTAAATGAAAAAAATCGCCCTGGCGCTCGCCTCCACACTCTTTGCAAGTCCGGCTTTCGCCGGAGTCTACGTAAATGTGGAGAGCAACGCATCTTACAGCGACTCTGATTACACTAGTCGTACTACAGATTTTCATGTCGGCTACGAAGGTGGCAATGACACGTTTGATTGGTACGTACAAGGAGGTCCAGCTGTTGTAGCTGATGATGGTACTGATGAAGCTGACGATCAAATGTCAGGTAAAGTTGGTGCATCAATCGCAGCTACTGATAAGCTAGACTTCTATGGTGAAGTATCCGTTATCACCGTAGATGGTGATGTGGATAAGAGTTGGGGGACAAAGATAGGCACCAAGTATAGCTTCTGATGAAGTTTAATGAATTATGGTTAGGGATCTTCGGATTCCTTTCCATATTTATATTTATAGAAGGTCTACATATGATAGAACATCAGCACTGTAGATCTTGCCCACCATGCCAATTGGAGGAATACTAATGGCTCAACAAAATACCGGAGGATTCGGGGTAGCAAACCCCGTACAATATTCTCCTGAAGACAAACCTGATTTAGCTCCTAGCGATGTACAACCAGCTGGAGTAGATGAAGAGAAAGAACCGCAATCTTTAGAGGAAGCTCTAGTAGGTTGAATAGTGGGGACGGCACCTCAAAGTCGGACCGTCCCTGCATTGGCTTTTGCCCTCCAAGGAGGATACCATTAGCCGTCTAGACGGTGGGATAGACCACAACAAAATGATCAAAAAATTTTGCATGCAAGAAAGTACATATTAATTTTTATCCATAACAATGGCTCAACAGGCAACGACTGCCAACGCCAATGGACCAATTTGGGGAGGTGCCGCTAACGGTGCTGATACCACTACTACTGCACGTAGGGCTTTATACTTAAAGTTGTTCAGTGGAGAGATGTTCAAAGGGTTCCAGCGAAATACAATCGCTAGGGATCTAGTAACGCGCCGTACACTAAAGAACGGTAAGTCACTACAGTTCATCTATACAGGTAGAACCAAAGCGGAATTCCATGTCCCTGGTCAGTCTATTTTAGGTAACGATGAGAAGACACCTCCAGTAGCAGAGAAGACCATCACTTGTGATGACCTCTTAATCAGTTCAGCATTCGTGTATGAACTCGATGAGACTCTTGCTCACTACGATTTGAGGGGAGAAATCTCTCGTAAGATCGGCTACGCACTAGCCGAAAACTATGACCGCCGGATCTTCCGTGCGATCACAAAGGCTGCTAGACAGCCAGCACCGGTCTCTATGGCTAACTTCGTAGAACCAGGTGGTAGTATTGTTAAGGTTGGAGCTGCTAACAGCACCGCCGCAACTGATGCTTATGACTCAGCTAAGTTAGTACAAGCCTTCTTCGAGGCAGCTGCTATCCTAGATGAGAAAGGAATTAGTGGTGACGGACGTGTTGCAGTATTGAACCCAAGACAGTACTACGAATTGATAAGAAATTGTGCAACTAACAACCTTATCAACCGTGACGAAACAGGTAATGCCTTACAATCTGGTAATGGTATTCTTGACATTGCAGGCATCAAGATCTACAAGTCAATGAACATCCCATTCCTGGGTGACTATGGTGTTAACCTAGCTAACCTCCCATCTGGTGCTGTATCTAATATCAACGAAGCCGCTTCTAAAGGTAGCTTTATTGGTGAAGATATGGATGACCAAGACGCTGCTACGACTCCTAGTGGACAGAAGACCGTTAACAACTACGGTACTGCTGCTAAGTTTGGTGGATCCTGTGGCTTGATCTTCCAGAAGGAAGCTGCTGGTGTGGTTGAAGCAATCGGACCTCAAGTACAAGTAACTTCAGGTGACGTATCCGTGGTTTACCAAGGCGACGTTATTCTTGGACGCTTGGCTATGGGTGCTGACTTCTTGAACCCTGCTGCTGCTGTTGAACTTGTTGCCGGAATCGATGTATCCGCTAACTGGAACAACACTGCTGTTTCTAACGCAAGCTTCACATAAGCTTACTATATTAACCAACTTAAAGGGGGAGTCTTCGGGCTCCCTTTTTTTTATTCACAAATATTTATACCTATGGCTACCACAACTGACACCGATACCGAACTATCCGCCGTGAATTCAATACTGGGAGCTATCGGACAGTCACCTATCACAACTCTCAACTATGAAAACCCAGAAATCTCTTTCATTTATAACATTTTAACTGAAGTTAACAAGGATGTACAAAATGAAGGTTGGCATTTTAATACCGAATATCATGTTAAGACAACACCTGACGGGAATGGTAATATATCCTTACCAGTTAATACGTTACGATATGATCAGCATTCCGATTACGTTAATCAGACACAAGATCTTGTTGTTAGGGATGGAAAACTTTATGATTTGGTCGACCATACTAACGTATTTACGGGAGATCTTTATTTAGACTTAGTTACTTTATATGCATTCGGAGATCTACCTAATGTATTTCAAAGATATATAACATACAGAGCGGCTGTAAGAGCTGCAACTCAATTAGTATCCAACCCTTCACTAGTTCAACTTCTACAAACACAAGAAGCAACATCACGTGCTAATTGCATAGAATATGAAACGTCTTTAGGAGATCATAATTATATAGGCCTTGCACATCAAACTGCCTATAGATCTTATAAACCTTATATGGCACTACAACGCTGATGTCTAGTATTACACAAACAATACCTACTTATAATGGAGGTATATCACAACAGCCTGATGAACTTAAAGTTCCCGGGCAACTTAGAGTAGCAAAAAATGTATTACCTGATGTTACTTTAGGTTTAACTAAACGACCTGGAAGCAGATTAATTAAGTCTCTTAGTGATGATGGCACTGCTGCTAATAATTCAGTAACTAATGGTAAATGGTTTCATTACTATAGAGACGAAGATGAACAATATATAGGTCAAATTGCTAGAGATGGTACTGTTAAGGTATGGGGTTGTAATGATGGATTACCTCGGACTGTTACTTATAATGCTACTGCTACTCAAGCTGCACTAAAAGCTTATTTAGAACATTATAATGATTCTGATTTACAAACGTTAACTCTTAACGATTATACCTATGTAACTAATCGTGCTACGGTTAAAAGTAATGGAAGTACAACACATGATAAGACTACACCAGCAATGGCAACACTGCTGGCTGGTGACTTTGAAGGTAATAATGTAAATAAAAATGCTGCAAGGCCTCCAGAAGCATTCATTGATTTAAAAAAAATCGTTTATGCAAGCCAGTACAGTGTCAATTTATTTGACGATAATAGTACTACCACAACATATACTGCTACTCGATTGGATTGGAAACGTGAGGTGGATAGTAGTAACAGCTGTAATAGTGTCACTGATGGGAGTATGAGTGCCTTAGGGAGATTTTTCCCGGATAGTGGTACACTACCTGGATCTACTAACTGGACTTATTGGTGCGGTTTAGGTTGGGCAGATGAGATAGATGGCTTCTCTGATTCATTCTGTCCTAATGTACAGACAAGAATCTTCCATATAGATCATGGTGATTCAGGCGACGCTGCAGATGCTAATGGTACTGCTCATACTTATACTGTAACTCCTACTGGCGGTTCTGCAGGTGATAGAAAAGATTTATTTTTCCGTTTACAAACTACAGGACAACCAGTACCAGAAGGTGGTTCCGCTAGTCCCCACTATCACTGTCGATATACTACAACTATAGAACTTCTTAATGGAGGTCAAGGTTGGAGAACAGGTGATTTCTTTTATATTTGGATGAAAAATGCTAAATATAAAATTACAGTTGAAGCTCACAGCACTAGTGTAGTTAAAGCTAATTTAGCACTAGGTAGGCCTGAGCCAACACCTTTCGATACGGACACTGCTGTAACTGCTGATGCTATATTAGGTGATATACGTACCTCACTTTTAGCAGATAGTGGTGGTTCGGCTACTGCATTCGCTGGAGCTGGAGGTGCATCGATAGAACAAATAGGTACCGGCTTATACATTACTAAAACTTCAGGAGCTTTTAATATCTCTACACCTAGCGGTGATAATCTGAATGTAATGACGGATACCGTTAATGATGTTGCCGAGCTACCGACCCAGTGTAAACATGGTTATGTTGTCAGGATTGCCCACAGTAGTAAAAATGAAGATGATTACTATGTCAAATTCTACGGACATAACAATATAGATGGTGATGGAGTATGGGAAGAGTGCCCTAAACCTGGTGTTCAAATAGCTTTTGATAAGACTAAAATGCCTATACAAATTGTTAGGCAAGCTAATGGTTCATTCGAAGTCAATCAAATAGATTGGGAAACAGCTTTAGTTGGTGATACCGCTGTTGGTGGTACTAATCCACAGCCTAGTTTTATAGGGCAGAAAATTAATAAGATGCTTTTCTTTAGAAATAGACTAGTTTTATTATCTGATGAAAATGTCATCATGTCTAAGCCAGGGGATTTTTATAATTTCTGGGCTAAAACTGCTTTAACATTTACACCTACTGATGTTATAGATATCTCTTGTAGTTCAGATAAACCTGCTATTATTTATGATGGTATTCAAGTTAACAGCGGTTTAGTGCTTTTCACCAAAACACAGCAGTTTATGTTAACAACAGATAGTGATGTATTAACTCCTCAAACTGCTAAGATTAATGCACTAGCTAATTATAATTTTAACTATCAAACTAACCCAATCTCATTAGGTACTACTATTGGATTTTTAGATAATGCAGGACGACATTCCAGATTCTGGGAAGTTGCGAGAGTACTTAGAGAAGGTGAACCTGATGTCATTGAACAAAGTAAACTTGTTGATAAATTATTTAATAAAGATTTACGATTAATATCTAATTCAAGAGAGAATCAAATCATATTTTTCAGCGAAAAAAATACAGACACTTTATATGTATACAGATACTATACTGTATCTAATAAACGATTACAACAATCCTGGGTCACATGGACACTACCTGGTAAGATTCAACACCATGCTGTTTTAGATGATGCATTGTTTGTTGTATTACGTAATAATAGTAAAGATCAATTAGTCCGAATTGATATCAAAATCGATGCTAATTCAGCAACTGTTACAGATGATAGAGGTACAAACCTAGCGTTAAGTACAGGTCATGCTACAGCTACTTTACTGGATCCTACTGTCGATGATATTACATATAGGATTCATATAGATACTAATTCTATTATTCCAAAAGCTAGCCTTGGTTACTCATCTAGTACTCAACGTACTGGATTTACTTTGCCTAAAGGTTATGAAGTTACTACAACAACTACCAGTACAGAATATAGAAAATTAGTTGTCTACTGTCATGAGTCTGATTCTAATACTAGCGACTCCCAAGCTATACAAGATGCAGATTTAATAGGTAGTTATGCTGAAGTTACTTTAGTAGGACCTGATGGTAGCGGTGATTATAGTGTTGAATGGGCTGGAGATTGGACTGATCATGATATAACGTTTGGTTATCTATTTGATATGGAAGTTAAACTACCTACTATACATTATACCCAAACATCTGGAGATAAACATAGGTCTGAATTACAAGGCTCATTAGTTTTACACCGTTTAAAATTTAATTTAGGTAATGCAGGTTTATATCAAACTTTAATACAAAGAACTGGTAAACCAGATTATACGGAAACTTGGGAAGTTACAGAAGCTGATTCTTATGATGCTAATAAAGTTGGTATCATGAAAGCTATAACACAAACTGTCCCAGTATACGAGAAAAATACTAATCTTTTAGTAACACTTAAATCCACTCATCCCTCTCCTACTACATTATATTCAATGACGTGGGAAGGTGATTATACAAACAAATTTTACCGACGTGTCTAATTACATCCACCAAATTAATTTAGAGGCTGCTATCGACGTGGCCTCTAACTTACGTCTAGAAGACCGTAGAGAGGTTGAAGAGGGCCATGGGGCAGATCCATACATATATCTAGTTGACGAAGCTCAGAAGGGCTCCTGTATCTATTTCGAGGTGCCTAACGGCAAGACTGCCGGGATGGCTGGAGTTGATGAAGGCGGAGTTATATGGATGTTATGTACACCTGCTATATTAGAGTACCCTCTTACATTTGCTAGAGAAGCTAAGCGTTGGGTTGAGAGTAGACCTGAACCGCTTTTATGGAACGTTGTCGATAAACGTAACAAAGTTCATTTAAAACTACTCAAATTTTTAGGATTCAAATTCCTTCGGGAATTTCCATTTGGTCCTAACCAATTGTCCTTTATCGAGTTTTGCCGTGTGCGCAGGAGCAGCAGCAGCTAGAACTGCTAATCGGAACATGAAAGAACAATACAAGTTCTTGATTGAAAAAAGAAAAAGAAAGCATTTACAGAAAGTAAGTAGATATAAATTAGCAAAAGTCCAGTATAAACGACAACTGTCAGAAATCAACAAAGGTTTAAACCGTACTTGGTCAGTAGGCCAAACAAAATTAAATAGAGCTGAAGCTAAAATGTGGCGACAAAATCAGTCTGCTATGATAAAAGCTTTACAACAAAGCCAATATTCTAAATTGTTAGCAGGTGGTCGTACTGGAAGATCTATTAAGAGAATTGGTACAGCTGAAGCTGCCGCTTTAGGACGTTTCTATGCATCTAGAAATTCAGCATTAACTGATCTTAAACAGGATATAAGCTTTAGTAATAAGAGAGCAAGAGATAGAGCTAATGCTATGGGTCGACAAGCATTTGCTAAAGTTGCTTTCCAACCTATTACAGCCTTAGAACCACCTAGAATGAGAGGACAAAGTGTAGGCTGGGCAATGTTCGGTGATATTATGAGTGGTATAAACACTGCAGTCGGTGTCGCTAATGCAATCCCAAGTGGTGGAGATAAACCAACTCCACCTCCATAACTGATTACAAATAAACAAAACATTATTTAAATAAATCATATGAGCACCGCATTAGACGTCGATCCTATAGCAGATTATTTACCGTTATACGATCGACGAACTGCTGAAATGAACGATGATGCTAAAACAAATGAACAATTTGCAGCATTAAATCGGGAATCTGCTACCAGAGAGGTAGCTTCGATGAAAACCGCTCAAGATAAATTAGCTGCTTTCGCACCGAAGGCAGCCAAGGTTATTGGTACTAAAATCGAAGAAAGAGAACAACGAATTTTAAATCAAGCTGCAGCTGATGTTGATGCCGCAGGTATAACATGGCAAAAGTTGGTAGAGTTTGATAAAGAAAGTGATAAACTAAATAAGGAACAAGGTTATTTTGTTACCCTAGCTAATGACTTACCACCAGAACAGGATGCTTTAAAACAAAGATTGGTAAATCTTACAGGTTATCAGCAACGTCTTTATAAACGTACTTTATTAAGACGAGCGGCATCTACTTATAAAGAAGATGCACTTGATGCTTTACAACGAAAGAATGACAAAGGTGAATACGACATATCTATAAAACGAGATAACTTACCATCATTAACTTATGGTAATGCAACTTCTAAAGATGACATTACTGCATTACTTTCTACTTACGATGTAAAGTATAAATATAATGAGATCTCTTGGGCAAATAGTACCTTTCGAAGTAAATATTTTACCCCAGAAAAAGAGAGGCAGACAGCTGCTATACTTACAGAGTTCGGAAAAGTCAGAGATGCGAATCAAACCGCACTAAGAACCGAAGGTCATGTAGATCTATTAAGAGAAGCATCCGTAACCCCAACATCTTTAGCTGAAGCTATAAATGAAATAAATACTACAGATCATGCTTGGTATGCCAGAGGTCCAAAAGGTGAGAACTATGGGGCTGGTGGTGTAAAACGTCATGTCGTACAACTGTTAGCTGAAGAAGCAGATAAGTTTAACACAACCGATGGTGCTGAAGGTATTGATCCAGTTTTAATTACAAATGCTTTAGATGGTGTAGATGGGATTGGCGGAAAAGGCTTTTTAGTTGATCATAGAGGCCATAAAGGGCTTGTACCATTATCTAAATTTAAAGAATTTAATACTGGTGAGGGTGGTCTTTTCCAAGAAAAACTAGCTGAGTTAGGAGCTAAGCGAGTAAATACTTATAATCGAAAAATACAGATTATACAAGGTGATATAGTTAAGAAGGTTCGTCAAAGTATCCAAGAAAATGGACCTTTGAATAATTTTCAACAGACTCAGCTTATTGAACAACTAACTACAAATCCTGAATACAGAGGTATTCCAATACCTGAATATATTCTGAAGCTTCCTACTGTAGAAACTATTGACGATGTCCAAACCGAAAAGGACAATTGGGCAAAAATAAACGCTAATATACCGCTTCGGGAAGAAGACTATTTGTATTTTACAAAGGCAGCTGATCGAGAGAAGTGGAAGGGTATTTACAATTCTCCACGAGGACAAGGCATGTCAGTAGAAGCGTATAATATACGAAGTCAATTGCAAGGGGTAGTTCAATCAGCAAATTGGTCGCAAGTTTTACCAACTCAACTGCAATATTCAGCAGGTTTTCAATTACAAGTAAAGCAAGCTGAGCGGTTATTCAGTTCTTACTTTCAAGGGCATGTAAACGATTATCCAGAAATAACTGACACACAGGCAAGGCAGAAGAAAATCGCTGAAGATGCATTCACTTATGTGAAAGAAAGGATTATGAATGAAGATCTTGGAGAACAAGATTTGACTATAGATTTCAAAACTTCTACCAGTAAACTAAAAGAAGATCAATTAGGTGCTATGAACTGGCTTGGTGATAATCAAGAGTCCGGGATCAATGCCACAGAAGCGTTATCTAATGAGTTAATACCTGGATCTGAGATTCATTATAAAGCCTTAGAGAAATGGGCAAAGCAACCTACACTATATAAATTTCCTAATTATTATTACATGATTGCGGCTAACATACCAGGTAAAAGTGCTTTTGATATTGCTAATTTACAGTATAAATCACAGACAGGTAAAGATTTACCAAAACCTCCATCTATTAAAAAAGTCGAATCAATGCGACCAATAATTCGGTATTTCCACTCCCATAAACCAAACGGACAAAAACTAAATAGAGGTAACCTGATGGAAAATGACAATAATTTTGATGAAAACAATCTAACACCTGGTCTAATACAGGAGCCAGATCCATTTACTGAGGAGCTTGTGGTATGACTTCATCACAATTAGATGTAAATATAGATATTGAGCCGAACTTTCGTGAAGCTGCTGATAAAATAAAATCAGAAATGGATGCACAAAGAGATGCTCATTCACCAGTACTTCAAGGAGTCGAGGGACGTGAAGCTGAACAAGCACAATTAGTTGCGGAGCAAGAAGACCCTAGAAACAAAGAAAACTGGGGAGCTGGTGGTGTAGTCAAAGAGCTACAATCAGCTTTCTTAGGTGGTTTACAAGATACTGCCTCTTCTGTAGTTACAGCACCAGAACGTCTAATAGACTTAGCTTCTGGTGAAATGACTAGGGAAGCAGGTACTGAAGCAGGTTATACCGCTGAATGGGATGACATGTTTGTAGATGATGCAAATCCTATTGAAACTAAAACCTGGTGGGGAGGGCTTATACGTAGTGCTACTCACTTCGGTTCTTTAGGTTTAGCCATTGTCAAAGCAGCACCAGTCGCAGCAGTTGGTGCAACAGCTGTAGGAGCTGGTAGAGCAGTTTCCGCTATAGGCGGTGTTGTCGCAAACCAGTGGGCTAGAGCTGCTGCAGTCGGTGCTACTACAGATTTAGTATCTAAATACTCACAAGATGCCAATGCTCTACAAATATTAAGAGATAGATATGGTTTCATGGATACACCACTAACTACTAATGACTGGGATCACCCAGTTGTTAAGACATTTAAAAATGTTGTAGAAGGTATGGGTATTGGTGAATTAACCAATGGTGTCTTCCGAGTTATGGGTAAAACTATTAATCGTATTAAACCTGGTAAACGTGTAGGTGAAGAAATCGTAACTGATGCAACAGAAGATGCAATAGCCAAAGGAGATGCTAGAACTAAAAGTGTCGATGATCAGATTATTGAAAAAGGAAGAGAAGAATTAATTGAATCTCCCACTGAATTTAGAGGACACAAAAATAAACCAATAGCAGATTCTTGGCAAGGAGCACCTACTTCTAAAGATAATCCAATGGATGTAAGAAATTCTCAACGAAGAATTAGAAGAGAATTAGGTGCTGAAGAAGGTTCACCAGGCTCAGTAACTACTCCAGCTCAATTAGCTCGTAGTGCAAGAACTGCAGATTTAGACGAACAGACTGTAACTGAAATATTTAAAGACTTAGTCAGTGAACCAAGATTCCTAGCAGAAGTACAAGCTGTAAGATCTGGTAGGCAGACGATGAAACAAGTTTGGGGTGATGCGATTGAGCAATTCCAACGTACTGGCTTAGGTAGAGAAGCAGCAGATATAGCACCTGAACAGTATTTAGCTGAATACTATCAAGGAGCTCACAAATACTTTGCAGATACCCCTGATGAAATGGTAGCTTGGACATCTAAAAATGTTGTAGCTGGTGATTTATTAGTAGGTTCTCTTATTAAAGAAATACGTGATTTAGGTTTAGTAGGTAGAGAGTTGTTCGAAGTGGCTGATGTTGGTGATATTGATGCACCTGCAAAGGCTCTATATGATAAACTTATAACAGCAGTTACAGAAGTAAAACGATCTAGAATTATACAATCTGATGAATTTAGAAATTTGCAAGCTGGATCAAACAGAAGGCAATTTGTTAAAGATACGTTACAAGAACAAGTTAATGAATCTATTGATGGTTTTAAATTAGCAATGAAAGTTGCCGGTGAAAGTGACAATGAAGATTTATTTAAAGCTATTTTTGAAACAGTCTCTATGACTAAAGAGATTGAAAATCTTACAGATTTTGATAATTGGATCCGTACTAAACTGAGAGGTGGAAACTTTAAAGGTAATAAGACTAAAAATAATTTACTGATTAGAGAGTGGGAACGTGTATTTATTAATAGTATTTTAAGTGGTCCTAAAACTGCTGCAAGAGCTATTATAGGTACATCTACAGCATCCTTTTTAAGACCATTTGCAACCGCTATAGGTGCTGGTTTACGCTATCCATTTACTGGAGATGGAGCAACTATTCGTGCGAGTTTGTCTTCTATTAATGCTATGAGAGAAGCTATACCAGAAGCTTGGACTCTATTTAAAACAAAATTAAATTCTTATTGGGCTGGTGATATAGCTACTGTTAAATCACGATTTACGGAATACACTAAAGGCGATCAAAAATGGGAAATGTTTGGTCATTGGGTTGAGCACAGTGGACGTGCTACTGATGGTGATAAAGCTGCTTATTATATGGCCAATATGGCAAGGTCACTTAATGATAATAAGTTTCTTACTTATTCAACTAAGATAATGGCTGCAACAGATGATACTTTCGGGTATATCCTAGCTAGAGCTAAAGCTAAAGAAGCAGCTTATTTTGACGCTTTAGAAAATGTAAATAAAGGTAAATTTACTGAAATAGATGCGAATGTACTTAAAGATGGTGAGAATAGATTTCTAAGTCAAATATTAGATGCTGAAGGTAATATTAATATAGACAGTAAAATAGGTCAAAACGTTGAATTTGCTAAACGAGAAGCAACACTCACGACAGAACTTAGTGGATTCGCTGCAGGACTTAATAAAGTTTTTGATTCTACCCCTTGGGCTAAACCTTTCTTTTTATTTGCTAGAACAAGTGTAAATGGTTTAACCCTTACAGCCAAGCATACACCAGGCTTTAATTTTTTAGTTGATGAATTTAACGATATAGCTCGAGCTACAATTGATGATTTAAGTAATGTAACTAAATATGGTATTAATACACCACAAGAATTAATAAATGCTAAGGCATTACAAGGTGGTAGATTAGCTATAGGTACTTCTGTGATATCAATGGCAGGCTTCCATTTTATGAATGGTGGTTTGACTGGTAACGGTCCTACAGATAGACAAAAACGACAGGTGTGGATAGACTCTGGCTATGTACCTAGAAGTATAAATATTGGAGGCATTTGGGTCGGTTATGACTCATTCGAACCGTTTAACCAAATTCTCTCTACAATAGCTGACGTTGGAGATCATAGTCAGTTGATGGGAGAAGAGTGGACAAAGGATCAATTCCAAAAATTATCTTTAGTAATAGCGCAAGGTGTTGCAAGTAAATCATATTTACAAGGCATCCAACAGTTTGTAGATCTTTTCGCAGGACGTCCTGGACAGCAGAATAGAATTGCTGCTGGTTTACTGAATAATACAATTCCTATGTCAGGGTTAAGAAATGAACTTGGTAAGTTATTTAACCCCCATATGAAAGAATTAGGTTCAGGCATTGGTGATTCTATACGTAACAGAAACCAAATGTTTGAAATGTTAGCTGTAGATCCTATACCTGTAAAATTTGATATGTTAAATGGTCAACCTATTAGAGACTATGATTTTGTTACAAGAATGTACAATATGTTCAGTCCTATTGCACTAAACCTAGACCAAGGTCCAGGAAGAAAATTACTCTTTGATAGTGGTTATGATATCAGAATGTCAACGTACTACGGTCCTGACGGTACTGATTTAACTGACTCTCCTCAATTCAGATCAATGTTCCAACAGTATATAGGTGAATATAATTTAGAATTACATCTTAATAAATTAGCAAAAGATCCTAAAGTAATAGCATCTTTACAACAAATGTATGCAGATCAACGGGCAGGTTTAAACCATATAGAGCCTATGAAAGCTTACTTCCATAATAGATTAATTAGAGATCTTTTCAATAAAGCACGCAATCGGGCTTGGAAGAAAATGATGAAAGATCAAGGTGTAATGGAAATAATGAGGAAAGACTTAGAATCTAAACGGTTAGAAAGGCAGAGATTAAAAGAAACTAGTGAAATTCAAGGTATACTACAACTGAATAAATAGCCCAAAACAATTTAATTTTTAAACACGATGGCTTTTACAACTTATACAGATAATGGTGGCGGTGCACCTGATGGGAGTGACTTAGCATTTACTTATACATTTCCAGTAATAAAGACAGACGGAACTGATGTTAAGGTTTCATTAGACGGCGTCACTCAAGCCACGAATAAATATACAGTTAATGTCAATACTTCTACTCTAACTTTTCATAATACTAATGGTGTTGATTCTACTTATCAAGCCGCTTCTGGAGCTCCGCTAAGTGGAGTTACAGTAAGGGTTTATCGGGATACAACATTAGAAGATGCTGATACAGCAACTTTTGTAGCTGGTTCCGCTATACGAGCTCAAGACTTAAATGCTAATTTTAAACAAACACGTTATGCATTACAAGAAGAGCAACAAATACCGTTATCTAGTGAAGATATTACTGATGGAAGTGTAACTACAGCTAAGATAGCTGACAATGCTCTAGATTCAGACCACTATAAAGATGGGTCAATTGATCTCATACATCTATCTGCAAGTTCTGTAAACTCATCTAAAATTGTAGATGATTCTATAGTTAATGCAGATATAAACTCTAGCGCCGCTATTGCACATAGTAAATTAGCAAATGTAACTAGTGGACAACTGCTAGTCGGAAATGGTTCTAACGTCCCGACAGCTGTAGCTGTATCTGGTGACGTAACCATGTCTAATGCTGGTGCTGTTACTATAGCAAGTGCAGCTGTAGAGCATTCCATGTTAGCAGACGATGCAGTAGATGGGGATATCCTAGCTGCAGATGCTGTAACTGGTGCTCATATAGCTGATAATGCTATTGACTCTGAACATTATACAGATGGAAGTATTGATAATGCACACCTAGCTGACGATGCAGTAGGAGCAGATGAATTAGCAGCTAATGCTGTTGTCAATGCTTCTGTAGCTTCTGGAGCTGCGATAGAGTTTACTAAACTTGAAAACTTAGATAGTGCTAAGATATTAGTTGGTAACGGATCTAACAAAGCAACTGAAGTCTCTGTGTCAGGAGATGTAACGATAGCAAATACAGGTGCGGTTACTATAGCTAATACTGCTGTAGAAGAAGCTATGTTAGCATCTGGTGCTGTAACAGAAACTAAGGTTGGTAATGATCAAATTACCGCAGATAAACTAGCAGATCATGCTAGTACTGATTCAAGCAGAGCTGTAACAACAAATCACATCAGAGATAATGCTGTTACAATTGATAAGATTGGATGCGAAGAAACTACTCTTACTGCAAATAGTAATACTACACTACCTACATCTAAAGCTGTAGCAGATCACGTTGCTAATGTTGTTGATTCTGTTGGTGGTTTTAAGATTGTAGCTAATAAAGATAGTTTCCCTGAAGCTCATCCAGACCCTAAAGGTGATGCTGGTATGGTTATCAGTGTTACTGATCCTGTAGGGTTTGTAGTTAATGGAAGTGGTGTAAGTACAACAGGTGATACAATTACATCTGATGGTACTGTAACTATTAATGGATTCCCTTCTGGAGTTCATAGCAGCACTACAACTTCTAACTATACCTTACTATTACAAACAACAAGTACAGCTCATACATATGACTTCTACCGCTTCTTAGCGAAAGATGCTGATGTATTGAACTTAAGTGATGATATAAATGACTTTGGTAATAGATATAGAACAGCTGCTAATAGAACTGCAGATAATTCTAATACTAATGATGATGGAGATCTCTTCTACGACCAAACTGCTAATAAGATGTATGTCTATGAAGGGGCATATAACTCAGGTGGTGCTTGGAAAGAGGTAACATCAACAGGTCAGTTTAAAATATTAACACTTGAAGATACTGATGGTTCTGCCTTTGATGGAGCTAATTCAACTTTCAATATGAAAGATGGTAGCAACGCTGCTTCAGTAACTCAAGCTAGTCAATTAATAGTTAGTGTTAATGGTGTAATTCAGAAACCTAATTCAGGAACTAGTGCTCCTAGTGAAGGATTTGCTCTTGTAGATTCTGATACAATTATATTTGGAGCAGCACCAGGAGCTGGAGCTAGTGTCTTTGTAACTCAATGTGGATCAGCGGTAACAATTAATGTACCAGCTGATGGATCAGTTACAGAGGCTATGCTTAACGCTAATGCTCCTACAAATAACCATGTACTAACAGCTGATTCTTCTGCTGCAAGTGGATTTAAATGGGCAGCTGGTGGTGATTCAGAGAAAATAGAGTTAAATAATACTAGGCTAGAAGTTGTTGATGTTAATGGTACTAATGAAAGGATTGTCGCTCATATCGACGGTACTAGTGATCCTACCTTTGCTATAAATGGCGATGGAATTTCACTTGGAAAATCAGATACGGAGGGCAGCCTTAGTTTAAATGGTGCGATTAAGTTCGGCGCACATGCAGCAGGTACATCTCCTTATATAAGGATGGCTGGATCTCCATCCTATCTTGAAATTACAGGAGCTTATAACGCTGGTAACTCTATAGGAACTGTTTGGACATTTGGTGGTTATCAAGGTACACACGTCTCTGCGGGAAACATCAATCCTTCAGCAGATAGTACTTATAGCTTAGGAACTAACTCTGTACGTTGGACTAATGGTTATTTCGATAATCTATATGGAGATGGTTCAAACCTAACAGGTGTAGCTGCGTCTTCAGCTAACGGTACAATGTATAAGAATACTTTAAGTATAACAGATGCTCATACTATTGCAGCAACTGAAGGGGCGCACAGTGTCGGCCCCGTAAGCGTCGGAAACACTGTAACAATTTCAGGAAGATGGGTGATTAGCTAATGGCAATTACAATTAATGGATCTGCGAATACTATCGCAGGATTAGCCGTTGGTGGATTACCAGACGGCACAGTAGATGGAGATACACTAGCTTCTTCTGTAACTACAGGTAAAGTACTTCAAGTTCAAACTTTCGTTACATCTACAGAAGTTGAAATCGACACAGAAACATATACCGATACAGGATTAACTTGTAATATCACACCTACAGCAGCTAGTAATAACGTATTAGTAATGGTAGATCAACACGCTTACTTTAAAAGAAGTAGCGATGCTGGAATGGGTATTAAAGTTTTAAGAGATTCTACAGCTATTCACACACCAGCTACACATAATAATGCTGGACAAGATTGGTTGGTTGATATCAATACTGACCCATCACATTATGGTGAGTATGGTAGAAGGCATATAACTATTCTAGATACTATCCCAGGCGACTGGTCTTCTGGAGCTATTACTTATAAAACTCAAGCCTGTGTTTGGGATGCTGGAAGTAACGCACAAGTTGTATGTCAATATGATTTAAATGGTACTAATGCCACTTCAAGAATAATACTTATGGAGATAGCAGCGTAATGGCAGAAATTAAAATCAAAACCACTGATGGTAACAACGCTGTTACCTTAGCTGGTCCGGCATCAGGAGCTGATGTCACATTAAAACTGCCTACTGCTGCAGGTAGTGCAAATCAATATTTAAAAACAGATGGTTCAAATGGTCAGTTATCGTTTAGCACTGTTTCAGCAGGGACAGCTCTAACAGGTTCCACAAATAATACTGTTTGTACAGTTACAGGTGCTGATGCTATTGCAGGTGAGGCAGATCTTACCTTTGATGGAACTATCTTAAAAGTAGGATCAGATTCAGGTTCAAATCACGAAGCATTTCTTACATTAAATAATGGTGGTGCTACTGGACAAGAAGCAGGTATCATATGGGAATATGAAGATGAAACAAATCCTAGAGCAAAGATACATGTAAACAGTTCTGATCAAATACTTAGATTTAGTACTGCAAATGCAGAAAGATTTAAAATTGATAGTACTGGAAGAGCTGATTTCTTTACAGGAGATGATGCTATAGCCGTCGGTATCGGTGGTTCTACTAGAATGAAGTTGACACATACAGGTGGAGGAGATGTTACATGGTCTAACCCTAGTTCAGGTACAGCTACATATTCTCAATCTTCTGATTATAGATTAAAGCAAGATGTAGTAACTCTACCTAATGCATGGTCAACTGTTAAAGCTTTAAAACCTTATGAATATAAGTGGAAACATAATACCTCTAAAACATCACAAGGTTTCTTTGCACATGAAGTTATAGAAACTGTACCTAACTCACAAGCTGCATTTGGTACAAAGGACGCAGTAGATTCTGATGATAATCCTATTTATCAACAAATAGATCATTCTAAATTAGTACCTTTATTAACCAAAGCTTTACAAGAAGCCATCACTGAAATAGAGACATTGAAAACTAAAGTAGCAGCACTGGAGGCAGGATCATGAGTATATTAAAAGTCGATAAACTTCATAGTGAAGATGGAGCTAATTCTAATGTTGAATTAGATGATTCAAGAAATACTACATGTAAAGGTAATCTTACAGTAGATGGTACTACTACACTTACAGGTGCAGTAACACTTCCAGCTGGTACAACTAGTGATACTAAATCATTCCGTAATTTAATAATTAATGGGGCAATGCAAGTTGCCCAAAGATCGTCCTCGTCAACAGATAATGGATATGGAAGTCTCGATAGATTTGCTCTTCATTCTGGAGGCACAGATGAAGCCCCAACCCATGCACAGATCACATTAACTTCTAGTGATACTGGACCTTGGGGTAAAGGTTTTTCAAAAGCACTTCAAGTAACAAACGGGAATCAAACAAGTGGTGCAGGTGCTGCTGATTCCATGGAACTACAAACTATTTTAGAAGGCCAAGATGTACATAATAGTGGTTGGGTTCCTACAGATCCTAATAGTAAACTAACCATTTCTTATTGGGCAAAATCAAGTGTTGCTCAAACTTTTTATTTTAGATTTAGAGCTTTTGCTTCTTCTGAATATGAATATACCTATAGTGTTGCTTTAAGTGCTAATACTTGGACTAAAGTTACAGAAACAATTCCAGGTAATTCTAATTTCTCTTCACTTGTAGCTACAAATGCAAAAGGTTTCTTCCATAGCTGGGCATTATTTAACGGAACAGATCAGACAAATAATAAAACTTTAGATGCATGGGCAGTTAAGGATAATGCAAATAAATCTCCAGACTGTACATCAACATGGTATACAACCAATGATGCAACATTTGCAATTACAGGTGTTCAATTAGAAGTAGGAGATACAGCCACTGACTTTGAACACAGATCGTATGGTGAAGAGCTTAGCCGCTGCCATCGCTATTGCCAAATGGACTCAGCAACAACTAGTGGTCATCAATGGCATATGTATGGACAAGGTTATTCAGCAGGTGCAACATATGCTTATATCAATGTAGAATTACACACACCAATGAGGGTAATACCTTCACTAGTAGAAAAAGGGTTAGATGCTGGAAGCACATCTTCTAGTGGTAACGGTGCACTTATTGAACAAGTTACTACCTCTGGTATTTCAAATTATGCTGTTAGTAGTGCTAATGTGAATGCTGCATCAACACCTCAACGTATTATGGTCTATGTTGGACATGACACAAGTGGCTCTCAAGCTCAGCCGTGTGGTTTAGTGTCTTGGAATAACCAAACATCTTATTTACTACTATCGGCGGAGCTTTAATTATGACAATAACATATAGATATTATCATCCTGATGCTTATAGATCTGATGATGTATCTGGAACACGTGGTGTTCATAAATGCATAGATGGTAAAAGAGAACTATCCATTCCTCCTATACCTGGTAATACAGATTGGGATGAATACCTAGAATGGGTAAAAGAAGGCGGTACAACGGAGGCTTTTAGCTAATGGCATTAACACAAACACCTGAAGAAGGTCTTAAGGTCAGTAATGCGCCTTCTGATGGTAAATTTTTACAATACAAAGATAGTTCTGATAAACTAACCTGGGCTACTCCTTCTGGAGGTCTAGCAGATCTTGTCAGTGACACTTCACCACAACTTGGAGGTGATTTAGATATACAAGCTAGAAAAATTACTACATCTACAACTGATGGAGATATTACGTTAGAACCAAATGGTGGTGGAAATATAACTGTTGGTACTGGAAGTACTGGAGCTGAAATCCAATCTAATGGAACTCATAATCTAAGTTTAAAGAGTTCTGCTGCTTATATTTCTATAAGCGGTGGTGCTAATGGTTCAGTTCAAATATTACCAGCCGGTACAGGTACTGTTGATTTAGGTGGTTCTACAACAAAACTTGGATTAGGTAATACTGAACAAAAACTAACTACCCATATGTCTGGTGCTCATATAAACATTGAGCCAGCTGGTACTTCAGGTAATATTAAAGTTAAATCTGGAGCTAATGAAGATATAGAACTTACTCCAAATGGAACTGGAGACGTAGTAATTGATGGTCTTAAGTATCCCCAAGCCGATGGGTCTGCAGGTCAAGTTTTAAAAACTGATGGTTCAGCACAGTTAAGTTGGACAACTGTATCTAGTGGTGTAGCAAGTGATGGTACAAGGAATACTAAAGCAGGTACACAAGCTGGAGATTCCTTCACCGGAACGGATGGCGCTGATGCAACCGATAATACTTTATATGGATACGATGCTGGAACAACAATCTCAAGTGGAGACCTTAATACAGCAGTTGGTAGTTATGCTTTAGCCTCACAAAGTAGTGGTTCCAACGCAACAGCTGTAGGCTTTGAAGCTGCAAGATATCTTACAGGAAATAATTGTGCTGTCGGTTCTTATGCTTTAAAAGGTGTAAGTGGAAGTTCAAATGGCGTTAGGAACGTTGCTGTTGGACACCAAGCAATGCTTGAAATAGAAGGTGGAGATGATAACACTTGTGTAGGTAATACTGCTGGATACAAATTAGATGCTGGCTCAGATAACACATTTATCGGAGCTAAGTCTGGAGATATATGTGAAGGCGGTGGTCAGAATACAGCCGTCGGAATGGATTCTTTAGGGGGTCTATCTTCTGGTGGAAGTAATGTTGCTGTCGGATATGGTGCTGGACTTTCTATTAGTTCAGCAGGTTACAACACTTGTATAGGAACAGAAGCTGGAAAATCTCTTACAACCGGAGAGCACAACGTTGCTATTGGTTATAGAGCGATGGAAGTTCAGACAGGTTGTGGATCTAACGTTGCAGTTGGAAATTACGCCTTATCAGATTGTAGTGACGGCGCAGCTACAGGTAATACTGCAATTGGTCATAAAGCAGGTGAGGTACTCACTACTGCTGAACATTGCACTCTTGTAGGCTTTAAAGCTGGCGACTCAATCCTTGGCGGATACTCAAATACTGCAGTTGGTTCTTCAGCTTTAGCTTATGCCACTACAGGTAACAGATGTGTTGCAGTTGGAAGGAATACACTTGCCTCACTTAGTACTGGTCTTGAAGCAGTTGCTCTTGGACATGAAGCAGGCGTTGATTACAATGCAAACGGCGGTGTCTTCTTAGGAAGATGGGCTGGTAAAACTAATGCCACAGATCAAAATACTGTTCTCTATATTGCAAGAAATGCTGACTCAGCAGGTAATAACGGTACTTGGATTTACGGTAATGATACTGGTCAATGCTTCAATGGAGATAATGACTCTCATTGGGCAACAACATCTGATCAACGACTAAAGAAAGATATTGTCGATAACAATGTTGGACTTGCTGTTATTAATAATGTAAGAGTACGTAACTTTAAATATAAACAGTACAATAAAGATTCCGAAGGTAATGTAACTACACCTAAAACTTCTGATGATACTATTGATGTAAGTTCCTTTAATTCTGGAGCTACTGCCCATAACTTAGTCATAGGTCAAGGTAAAACTGGAACACAACTTGGTGTTATTGCACAGGAGTTGGAGTCAGTTGCACCTAACTGTGTAAGAACTGATGACTTTGGAGCTAAAACAGTTCAAAGTGATGAATTGATATGGAATATGATTAATGCAATTAAAGAACTATCCGCAAAAGTAACCGCACTAGAGGCAAAAGTAAATGGCTGAACGTACAGCAGATGAAGTAGCAGCAATCTTTACCGTTGCAGGAGATAGCGTAACAGTTATAAACAGTGGTAAACCATCAGATTATTCAGATGCTGAATGGAAGGAAACTGCTAAACGTAACTGGCAACATTTAGAATATATTAAAGCATATAAAAAAGAAGACAACACTACGTCTATTTGGACTAGTGAAAACTTCACTGCAATTGATGCAGCAATTACTGCAGGTAAAGCAATTCAAGCCTGATGTCTATAATCCTCCCACGCCCTAACCTACCCAAGGCTCTGGACATCCCTCAGATGTACCTGAGACAGCCTACAGCAGACGTACCAGCCTTCCGCCCCATAGTGGTACCTCCAGCTGATTTAGAGCGTCCTGAAGAGACTGAGGCTGCGGAGGAAGAGAAGACAGAACAGCCAGAACAACCCACCCTTAAGATACCGGTTATTGATATACAGATGCCAATACCGGAAACAGCGGTAGTGGTAACTGCAGTAACAACAGCTGTCATAGCTGTAACAACAACTACTGTTACTCAATCTTTATTTGAACCAATC
>VTLG01016644.1_pt1 | contig 21632 bp, 32 predicted proteins | sample 4694571 | NCBI WGS metagenome assembly VTLG01 (sample SAMN12604809, study PRJNA352737) | marine metagenome | biome: ENVO:00000447; feature: ENVO:00000209|ENVO:00000569|ENVO:01000036; material: ENVO:00002151; isolation source: viral sequences binned using virsorter ... | reverse complement strand
GTCCGTATGATTCGGTTGATGAAATTATTGACCGGTGTCCAGCGAAAGCAGTTACGGGCGGTAAAAGTTGGAAGAAAGAAAAGACGCTTAATGGGGTCTTGGGATTGCTTAGAGATGCAGGTGCGTTAAAGCAGTTAGGTGTTATGCCGAGGTAGTTATGGAACAGCTAGAACTTTTTCAAGGGACAGCATTCGACCAAGGCGGTCCTAGCTGGCATACGCTCCCTGAAGTAGAACAAGCTGACCGCTTCTTAAATGAAGCGGCAATCGCAGTCTTGGGCCTTTGTGGTGATAAAGGCCAAGAAGAGTTAGGCCAGTCACTTAGCTTTGCGTTCTTGGCAGTAGCCCAAGTGATCCGAGAAGAACGTGAGATGTCTGACAGCTTGGCTGCTTACTTGGCGTATCTGTTGAAGGGCGATCCCTTCTGCGATAACCACGCCCTCGACTTGCTTATGTCTTGGCAGAAAAGAAGGAAGCCAACAACTTATTGAATTAGGAGGTGGCAATTGGGAGATAGCTACAACACAGAAAACCAGATCTTCAAAAGATCAAATTTGGTGCGGGAAACAACTTTGCGAAGTTGGCGAGATAACGCTGCTTGTAAAGGGATGCCCGCAAGTCTGTTCTTTCCAGAAAGTCTTAAAGTTCAAAACGCAAACATTGCTGCCGTTCGAGTTATCTGCAACGGCTGTGCAGTGCGTAAAGAATGTTTAAGTCATGGCATGAGTGAACCGCTTGGTATTTGGGGCGGCTTCACACATAGGGAACGAATCACAATGAAAGAGAATGGGGTAACAGTTGACGACTGCTAAAGAGTTGATGAAGGAGATAAATGCGGCCTTGGGTGCCGACACGGTAACGCTTGGCAATGATGAAGCGTTAGAAGTGCACCGGTTACCGACTGGAGTGCTGCCCATAGATTGTTTGTTAGATGGTGGGATTCCTACGGGAAGGTTCACAGAATTGTTTGGTGCCTACAGCACGCTCAAGTCGTATGTGGCGCTTTCTTGTATTGCTCAAACGCAACAGGCAGGCAAGACCTGTGCACTTGTTGACACCGAACACGCTTACGATCCTGACTGGGCCGAGAGCATTGGCGTAGACACTTCGGAACTGATCTATCAGTCGCCAGAAACGGGCGAAGAAGCGGTAGACGTATCGGAAGTGCTGATTCGTAATGGGGTTGACCTCATTGTCTGGGATTCAGTCGCTGCCACTTTGCCGCAAGCAGAAAGCACTAAGCGTATGTCGAAGGAAAACGTGCAGCCGGCTCGCCTTGCTGCACTGATGTCGTTGGCTATGCGGAAGCTGACCTCGGCCAACAAGCACACTGCCATTTTGTTTATCAACCAAACAAGATTAAGTGTCGGTGTTGTGTTTGGTGATCCAGAAACAGTGCCGGGAGGTAGAGCGCTTCCGTTCTATGCTTCTTATCGGGTGGCTTTGCGTAAGGCAGGCAAGCTCAAAGAGCCGATGGAAGTTAGGGACAGTGAAGGTAAGAAAGTGTCTGCGAATAAAGTCGTCGGGCACAAGATCAGAGCCACGTTGGAAAAGTCGAAGCTGTCTGCGCCATCACGAGATGCGTTATTCACTTTCGACTTAGAAACAGGGGCTGTAGATGAACTGGGATATCTGATTAGTGCTGGCTTATCAGATGGCTTGGTGCAGCATGAAGGGAGGTCATATTGGGTGACCGATCAGGAAGACAGCAAGAAAGTGGGGCTGCCGAAGTTCCGTGGCTGGCTAGTGGACAATCCGAAAAGCCTAGAGAGCTTGAAGAAGGCGCTCTTGGAACAAACTGGGAAGTAAGGAGCCGCCAAAAGGATGGACGAGTAACAGAAAAGAAACTAGCTAAAGAACTTGGTGCCAAAGTGCACCCGGCTTCTGGGGCATTACGAATTAAGAACGATGCCTCGGATGACGAAGTTCTGTACGAAATTAAAGATGCCAACAAGTCATACACCTTGACCGCTGGTGACTTACACCAGCTATGGAAAGAGGCAGTTAAGCAAGATAAGGAACCAGTGTTCATCGTTCAATTCATGCATAAGGGAATGCGTGCGACGATGGCCATAACTAAGGAGGTAGGAAAATGAGTAGTGAATTTTGGGAATACATGGTTGCAGTGCACAAGAACAATTTGCACGAAGTTCTAGGTTTCGACCCGGATGACGAGCCGTGGTGCGAGCGATGTCAAACAGGTGCAGTCTGCACGGTCAATGTTGCGGCCAATCAGGCCAAGCAGTATGGGGCCAAGTGCCCTCAGTGCAACGGCTGGGCTAAATGGCCTAGTGGAAAGCTTTGGCTTTCTGAAAAACAGGTAAATGCGGCTGAAGACTTCTCACAGCATGGCCTAGGTGCCGATTGGATCTGGGGAGGTAACGGTAACCCAGAAGACTGGAAGCATGGTGGCCCTGACCACGAACATAGCCGTAGTCATAAAGGCTCGGCCTTACAGTGTTCGGTCAAAGGGTGCAGCAACACTAGCTGGACCACCGGGGTAGAAGATCATCACTTTGCGCCACGGGTCATATTCAAAGAAAGTGCTGATTCTTGGCCAGTCGTGCCGATATGCACGGTTCATCACGATGAGTGGCATGAGAAAATGAATGGCTATAAATACGAACCTTATGTTCCAGAAGAAGAATTAGGAGGCGAAAGTGGCTAGTTCACTGAAGCAGCACATACGCATAGCCAAGAGAAATAGCAAGATCACGCCAAAGCTTCATGCATGGCTCCACAACCACCCTGACGGTATCAAGATCGCCACTGAAGAAGTGGCGACCAAGGTCTTAGACATATTGAAGCCGTCTAGTGGTGATCGGTCTGGTGTCTTCCATCCATCAGAGCTTTATAACTGTCAACGGCATCAGATATTTAATTTCTTTGGTGCCCCAGTTAAATACCAGTCGTATAACCCGACACTCCAGAACTTGTTTAATGATGGGCACTTCCGGCACTTGCGCTGGCAGATAATGCTTTTGAATGCAGGGATCTTGACTGATGTTGAGGTCGGAGTCTTCATGCCTGAATACAGGCTTGGTGGCTCTATGGATGGTGTCAACGACAAAGACGGCTGGATGTTTGAGCTAAAGGGAACGAGCCAATACCAGCAAGTGATTAGAAAAGGGGCTATGCCCCAGCACGTTAAGCAAGTGAATGCCTATCTAATGGCAAGCGGGCTGGAGCAAGCTTTGATTGTTTATGAATGCAAGTCTTCGCAGCAATGGGTCGAAATGGAAGTTCAAAAAGATCCGAAAGTTGTAGACGAATTAGAAGAGATACTCCAGTCGCTTAATCAGGCACTGGAAACAGGCGTTATGCCGGAGGTGTTAGATGACTGTAAGAATAAAACGGGGCCAAAGTTTGCGGCGTGTCCGCATAGCGAAGCCTGTCTCGGGATCGGCAGGACCGAAGAAATCGCTACGTTCGTTCCAGTTGGGCCAAGGTCTACCGACAGTGGCAGAAATGAGAGCGGAAATAGACGAGTACGTTTGCGTGCTTCTGGGAAGGGAAGACCCACCAATAGATAGGGGAGAGCTAACCCTGATCGAATATGCCAATGCCGTTTATAGTCGTGGCATGGAGCTAACCATTCTGTTGCAGCGTGCAGAATCTGATGGCCATATAGCTAAAGGCAGTAAGCAGTACAAGTTCCGCACTGGCGAGCTACGCAACTTCTGTGAATTAGCCCATCGTGCTATTGATCTTGGTAGCCGTCGCCTAACTGCTGCCAAGATGGAATACGATATGACTCTAGGTTAATTATGGAAGTTGTTCTTGGTATTGATCCTGCTTCAACACGCATTGCTTATGTCGCTCTCGCTGAAGACGATAGCTACTTAGCTGGTGCAAACAAGAAGCTTGGTAAAAGTGGCGGTGAAGCTTGTGCAGCAGCATGGAAATATATGAGCGATGTAGTCGCTACTATTTACGGTCAATGGCCAGACTCTTCTGTCAGTGCGTTCATAGAATCGCCAGTGGTAGGCGTAGGTGGAGTGCGGAGCACAATGGTTCAGTGCTTTACTTCAGGGGCTATTCAAGGCTTACTGCATGAGCGAGGAATTCAGTCGCAAGTTGCCAATGTCTCGTCATGGAAAAAGCACGTCGTCGGCAAAGGTAACGCCACCAAAGACGAAGTTGCGGAATATCTTCGACGTGGATGGCCTGCTATCTACAGAGAAGCAGGAGGCAATCAAGACATCTATGACGCTGCCTGCATTGCCTTCTTTGGACGACAGAAATCCACTCAGGGATTGGTTTGAGCTAGCAGGGTGCAAAGGCCAGACAGCTTTGTTTTTTCGCCATTCTTGTTCTAAGCGGTGTGCCTCTCACCCGGCTGGTTGTGTACGGGTTAAGTCGGTTCGTGAATGCAAAGCCGTTTGTGCTGATTGTCCAGTGTTAGAGCACTGCCGTATATGGGCACTAGCAATGCCACTACAGTGTGGGGTAGCTGGAGGAATGACTGAAAGCGAACGGGATCGCTTTCGTATAACAGTGTTAGGAGTAACAAGTGAGTAATGAAGTCTTGTTTGATCATGTCGAGCTAATACCTATTGAGCGACTCAAGCCTTATGAAAAGAATCCACGCAAAGGCAATGTCCGGGCTATCGCTGAATCTTTAGCCAAAAACAAGCAGTATCGGCCCATCGTTGTTCAGAAGTCCACTCGGAAGATCTTGGCCGGTAACCACACTTGGCAGGCAGCTAAGTCTTTAGGTTGGGACAAAGTGGCAGCGGTGCTGATCGATGTTGATACCGAGCAAGCCAAGCGAATTGTCTTGGCAGACAATAGGACTTCAGACATAGCCGAATATGATGACGAGATTCTTGCAGAGCTTTTGGCCAGTCTGGATGAGCCATCCGGTACGGGCTATAGCGAAACTGATGTTCAAGCCATTCTTAATACGGTCATGGAGTCGGTAGACGAAGTTTCAGACCAGCAGGCCGAAGACATCTTTGAAGTTAGCGACGATGTTGCTGATAATGGCCCTAGAGAAGCGTTTAGCTATGAGGATGAAGACGAAGATCCTGAAGCAGACGAATTTCAAACTGCCCAAGCCCAGCTTCAAGGCATCTTGCAGTTAAGCGATGAAGTGTATTTCGAGATGGGGCGTAACAAATATGACATACCGCCCTATAAGCAAGACATGCTCCTTACCAAACTTCCCGATCCATTAATGACATGGGGAGGCAAAGATGCCACACCTGATGATGGTGTCACCCATTACTTCTGGAACACTGGCTTGGCCTCGCCTACCGGCTTGCCATACGAACGGGCCATCTTGGGCTTCTACACCTATGACTATAAATTTGAAAGTTGGTGGGATAAGCCCTCGTACTACACGGCCAAGGTTATGAACTTAGGCATACAGACCGCAGTAGCCCCAGACTTCTCTGTTTGGTACGACGATCCCAAAGTGTTTCAGTTGTACAGCATCTATCGGGCACAGTGGTTCGGTCGGTACTTCCAAGAAGCCGGGATGAAGGTCATCCCTAGAGTGCTTATGTCTGATCGCACTGAAATGATGGATGTTTCGTTTATGGGTATCCCCAAGAAGGCTCCCATTTTGTCTATGTCGATGCAGACGTTTGATAAGCACGATGCCAAAGAACTGGAAGTTGCCAAAGACAGCTTGGAGTACATATGCGAAAAGATGCAGCCTGAAGTCTTACTGGTCTATGGCGGTAATCCGGCCAAAGAAGTAATCGAATCGACCTCGCATCATGGTGTCGATGTCCAGTTTTTGATGAACTATGTCGGTGTTCGTCGTGGCAAGGTCTTTGACAACCCTGATGGCATTGAAGGTGAAAAGAAAAAGAGCAGGCCGGGAGGGCTTACCTGATGTACGAATACAAAGCTGAAGTAGTCAAGGTGGTTGATGGTGACACGATTGATGTCAGAATCGACTTGGGCTTCTCAATATCGATCCAGCAACGGTTACGGCTTGCAAGAATTAACGCACCAGAAAGTCGCACTCGAGATCCAATTGAAAAGGCCGCAGGCAAGGCTGCTACCGACTTTCTAAAAGGTTTCTTGGCCGTCAATCACAACTATCTCATAGTTCGCACCCAGCTTGATAAGCGGGGGAAGTTTGGCCGTGTTCTTGCTGAAATTTTTGCCGATGGCTATTGCGTAAACGACTTGATGCTCGAAAAAGGTCATGCCGTCCCTTACTCATAGATGCATAACTCTTGATTGATTGACTTATGCATGTATGGCACCTTAGGACTGTCATGCATGGCAAGAACAGGAGTTGAATCCCAAATGGATATCGACATTGAATTAGAGATTGATGACAGCGAAGAAGAGGCTGTTATCGAAGGCGCTGGCTCCGGTGGCGGAGGCGGCGGCGGCGGCAAGCGTAAAGGCCGTAAAGGCAAAGGCAAAGCCAAAGCCAAAAAGGGCAAGGGCAAGGCCAAAGCCAAAAAAGGTAAAGCCAAAGCCAAGCGTAAGCCAGCCAAGCGAGGCTAGACTTATAGCCGCTTGATAACTTACAAATAACCCCCACCGGTGACAGCAATTGAGCCGGTGGGGGTTTATTATTTTTGGCGATGAGTAGAATCTGGGTAGAAACAGTTTCCCCTTCGGGGACCAAGTGGATGCTGGACATGAAGTGGCTGCTTTCTGGCTACCAGTGTATTTGGGGGAGAGGGTGCCAAGGGACACATCACAGTCGTCCGGGCTTAAGTGGTGATAATGCCGGTGTTTCTGGCTGTTGTGGTAACGGAGTGACTGTAGGTAAAGAAGATCGAAAGCGGGTTAGGCGACTAGCCAAGAAGCTGACCGTTGACGAGTGGCAGGCTAAAGGTAAGTATCGTCGCTTGTTTGATCCTCGTCGTGAACGTGGAACACAAACAAGAATGCAGAAGCACCCTGATGGCACTAAGTCTGGCTGTGTCTTTCTTAACTTCTCAGACTTTGACTATCCGGGCTGTGCTTTGCATGTCGGCGCTATGAATCGTGGTGAAAATTACTGGGACTGGAAGCCTGAGGCTTGTGTCACTGTGCCCTTCCATATCAATTGGGATGACACTATGGAAGCATGGCTGCTGAATCTAATTGTGAAAGACGAGGACTGGTCTGACTTAGATTACTGGTGCGGCACTGATCCGGCGGCTTATGCCCATGACACGCCTACGTTTAGGTCAATGTCTGAAGAGCTAGAGAATGCAGTAGACAACACTGACAAAGGTGCATGGGAAGCTATCGCTGCTGTTTGTGAAGAGTGGTGGGCCAAAACACCGTCTGCCGCAGGCCATCCAGTTTCTATAAACCCTAGGAAGAAGGCAAAGGTATAGAGTACGATTGCACTTGAGCAATCATTGAAGGATTGGTTTTCATGCCCGACAGCACCAATGATAATCCCATGCAGGAAACGGGTGTAACGGGGCTTAGGAGAGCAGGTGGATACGTCCAAGACGAATTCCTGCCCCAACTTACGGGTTATCGGGGAATTCAGGTTTACCGTGAGATGCGGGACAACGATCCGGTGGTTGGTGCGATTCTTTACGCTATCGACAAGCTGATCCGTCAAGTTAAGTGGCGAGTGCAGCCAGCATCTACACGGGTTGAAGACCAGCGTTCTGCCAAGTTTGTGGAATCTTGCCTTGGTGATATGAGCTTCTCTTGGGAAGACACGATTAGCGACATACTTTCGATGCTGGCCTATGGGTGGTCGCTTCACGAGATTGTTTACAAGCGACGCACTGGCGAAAGTCGTGACCCAAGTCGAAACTCCAAGTACAGCGATGGTTTAGTGGGATGGCGCAAACTTCCTATTCGTTCGCAAGAAACAAGGCAGGAATGGAAGTTTGGCAAGCATGGCGAGATAGAAGGCATGTACCAATCGGCACCGCCTAGCTATACACCTGTATTTATCCCTATGGAAAAGGCGCTTCTGTTTAGAACGACTACCGCTAAGAATAACCCTGAGGGTCGTTCTGTATTGCGTAACGCTTATAGGCCGTGGTTCTTCAAAAAGCGGATCGAAGAGATTGAAGCTATCGGTATCGAACGTGACTTAGCTGGTTTCCCAGTTATGTACGTTGATCCCGACATTATGCGGACTGATGCCTCAGGCTGGAAGCAAACAATCTTTCAGGACTACCAAGATGCAGTGGTGAATATCCGTCGTGACCAACAAGAAGGCTTGATCATGCCTTCTATCTACGACGAGGAAGGCAACCAGATGTACAAGATCGAATTGCTTTCTGCTGGTGGCGCTAGGCAGTTCGACACTAACACTGTCATTACTCGCTATGACCAGCGCATCGCCACCACTGTTTTGGCTGACTTCATCTTGTTGGGTCAAGCCCAGCATGGCTCTTATGCATTGTCGTCAGACAAGACAAGCTTGTTTGCTTTGTCTATCAAGTCGTGGCTCGAGATAGTCAAGAATGTAATGAACGACCATGCAGTCCCTCGGTTGTTCCGCATTAATGGCTTTCAAACTGAACGCTTACCGGGGCTGGAATATGGCGATATTGAAACACCACCACTCACTGAAATAGGTACGTTCATCCAGCAACTTGCAGGTGCGGGTGCGCCACTCTTCCCAGACAACAGTTTGGAAAACCACTTACGCCAGATGGCTAACTTGCCAGAGAAGCGTGAGGAGGCAATAGGGGCGACAGGCGATGCGGGTCGTGCTGATACTGGCATTAGTACCGAATCAGATGAGCAGGTTATTCGTAGTATGAGAGGCTGAGATGGCCCCTTCTACTGCTGCTTTTTCTAACCGCCAACTTGCACGGGATGTAATTAACGCTTCACTGACAATGGAGCGTCGCTATTTGCGTGCGTTCTTTCGGATGGTTAGGAGGCTGACTAACAATGTTCAGTTAGCGAACATTTTGCAAGATGCGTCAGGCGGCCAGTTTCAGGCAGTTACGCCGGGTGTTCTGGACAGAATTGAAGCCCTTGAGATAGACACCACTGAGCTAGTTGACATTCTTCGTCAAGCGATGGTGATGGCAGGTCAGGTAACAGCTAACTCTATTGGCCTTGATCTGGCTTTCGATGTGACTAACCCTCGGGCTGTTAATACGGCACGGACAATTGGCGCTGATGCGATCACGGCTATTAACGGGACAACTAAAGAAGTTGTCAGAATGCTGATCGCTGACGTAATCGATAACGACATGCCACTCAACGATGCCAAAAAGTTGCTGCGTCGGGAAGTGGGTCTTCTGCCATCGCACGTTAAGGCAGTCAACAATTACCACACTCAGTTAATAGCGGCAGGTTCCAAGAAGGGCGCTGCCCGTAAGTTGGCCGATGAATATGCTGATCGTTTAAGGCGTTACCGAGCAAACATGATTACTCGGACTGAAATAGCGCAGGCCACTAGCTTGGGCCAGCTTGAATACTGGAAGCAGGCGCAGGACGAGGAAGTAATTCCATCTACTTCGATGCGTGTTTGGATTACTGCTAAAGACGAGCGGACTTGCCCTATTTGTGCACCTATGGACGGCCAAGAAGCAACGATTAACGGTGTCTGGTTCACGGGTTCTGGTGAAGTTTCATACCCTACGGCTGTCCACCCTCAGTGCCGGTGCACTTCTGGCTTGGTGTTCCCAGATGTAGTGGGCAAAGCTGACCCCATAGGCTATGAGCGGTGGCTGTCTATTCAGCGTCATCGTAAGTCGCCCATAGCTAAACACATGCCGGGTAGCCATGATCAGACAAGGCACTCAGGAGTTAAGGTCACTGGCACTGGCCATATGGATATGGCTTCGGTTGGCGTTGATAGAGAAGACATTGAGTATTCTGATGCGCTGCTAGAGCTAGACACTGTTGTAGGTGGCTTGCGATATATGCAGTCTGAAACTGGGTCTTTCTATGACGAAATTGATTGGGATTCAGATGTTGACCCGGTGACTCAGATGACTGACAACTTTGAAGACTTCACAGGTGTCAAGACGTTTGGCTTTCGTGAAGAAGGTAAGCGTATGAGCATTGAGGCAGTTGCCGAATTGTACGATGCGTCTACGGCCATGATTGAAGAGCTTGGTTACGGGCCAGATACAATTTTCTTTGACAAGGGTGCAAAGCTTCTTGGGGGGAAGGCTCTAGCTGCTGTCGGTCTTTGTGACGTTCAAGCTTTTAATTCAGACGCTGAAGCTTTTTATGGGGGCAGCATTAGGCGAGCCAATATGTTTCGGGCAAGTACACCAGAACGGGCTGGCAATGTGATGTTGATTAGGCCGGGTCAGATAATGAGTAGCAGTGTCGAGAAAGCTAGGCGGGTCCACTTGGCAGAAGCTAAAGCAGCGCAAGGTGGTGATTCAAGCTGGTGGCCACCTAGCCAGTTACAGCCCATGCAGTCTGTGATTGTCCATGAGTTTGGTCACATTGTTAAAAACAGGATGGCTAGTTCCACACCTCAAGGCTTGTTTAGTGTTGAAGCTGCGGTGGTTGGTGCAGTTACACCTTATGGCGGTCTATCTCCTGCTGGGGCAAGAAGGGCATATAACGTAAAAGGGCAAGCTGCTACTGACGCTACAAGGGCATTCCCGGCAGGAAGTGGCGGCGCTCAAGGTCTAGTGCAAAGGCTTTCAAGCCCCGAGAAGGTAGCGGCGTTTAGGGATACTAATGCTGGCAAAGGGATAAGTAGCAAGATGAATACCCCGATGGGTGGCGAGACTACTTTCTCTGTTAGCAACAAGAAGAACTACATTTCCGATTATGGCCAGTCCAACGGCCAAGAATACTTTGCTGAAACTTTCCTCATGTCCTACGGCAACTTTGGCAACAACCCACCCACGCTCAAGTGGAGCAGTTCGTCACCCAAGACTTCGGAAGGGCAAAGCATGGAGGGCTATAAGCCGATAGCTATTAACGAATTGCGTAGTAATGTGCGGAATACGTTTAGGACTGCAATGGATACAGCGATGCCAAGGATCGAGGGGTAATGGAGGTAGACAGACCGGGGCTAGCGATATGCTTGGCGTGTAGCAAGCTGCTTGAATCGCCTAGTCCTCCATCAGAATTAAATGGTCCTTGGACTTGCACGGTATTCCCTAGGGGTATCCCAGACGAGATCATGTCAGGCTACGACCACCGGCAACCTTTGGGTTGGGAGATTGGTGTTTTTGAATTAGCTAGCGGTAAGGAAGATGTCCTGCGACAATGGGAAGAGCTACGGGCGATAATTGTTGATATGCCAGAGCCAGAAGTTCGTCCCCGATCAACAAGGTCGGTCAAACAGTCAGGGAATTGATGCCATCTAACGTGCAACCGGTAGGGCCAGATGAAATGATGCCACCGGCTGCTGAAAAGCTGTGGCCTCATATCATCCCTAACCACGGGCTGACAATTGTCACGGGCTTACGGCCCGAAGGCCAAGAAGCCATTCACGTTGTTTACAGTGACCAGACTCCACCGTGGGTTTTGATGGGGCTGCTTGAATCAGTTAAGGCTGACCTAGTTGCACTCTGGCAGGATCGTGGCTACATAGGGGAATTACCCATAGATGATCCACCGGAAGACATTGATTAACGCTCTGGATCAATCAATAACCTTGCGTTAGCATCTAGCCCATGAGTGAAGAAGCGATTGCTGAAGGCGTTCTGGCTAAAGTCGATGAAGACAAAAAGCTAGTCTTTGGCTGGGCTTCAATTATCAAGGACTCTGAAGGCAAGATCTTGCTTGACCGGCAAGACGACTTTATCGACGATGAAGAAGAGCTAGAAAAGTCCGCTTATTCATATGTCTTGAATTCCCGTGATGGTGGCGAAATGCACATTAACCGGGGCGTTTCAACGATGGTCGAGTCAGTTGTATTCTCAAAAGAGAAGCAACAAGCGTTAGGTATTCCCGAGGGTACGGTCCCAGTTGGCTGGTGGATCGGCTTCAAGGTCAATGATGACCGGGTATGGGATCAGGTAAAGAAGGGCGACTATTCAGGCTTCTCTGTTCATGGCACTGGCCAGCGACAGAAGACGGACTTAAACCCCGGCACCTTTACTGAAATTGAAAAGCGCAAATTTGACGCCGCACAAAGGCGCAAGCTTGCCGAAGAGGGCAAAGCATTGCCCGATGGTTCTTTTCCTATCGATAGTAGAGGCGATCTGAGTAACGCACTTCAGGCAATAGGGCGGGCAAAAAATAGGGCGAGGGTTCTTCGCCACATAAGAGCAAGGGCAAAGGACATGGGTGCTGAAGATATGTTGCCAGATTGGGCAATCGACAAGAGCGACTGCGGCTGCGGTGGTGATTGTCCGGGTTGCGAAGGTGGCTTAGTTGTTTCAAAGAGGTATCTGTCTCTTTTGACTAAAGCTACGATTGCTAAAGGCCAAGGCATGAACAAGTACCGTAAAGGCACTCGTTATATGATCGGTCAAACTTCTGTTGGTAAAGCAAAGATGCCTTACATCATGCCCAAGGGGAAGATGTTCTGCGTTTACAACAGTGAAGGCAAGAAAGTGGCTGAGTATAAGACAGCCGCTGAAGCTGGTAAGAAAATGATGGGCCTCGTCCCCAAGGGCCAAGGCTATGACGACCGCCTTGATGAATCATTAGGCGCTAAAGATAAAGGCCGTGCATCGCAACAGTCGTTCGCTTCCCGGCGTGCTGAATCAAGAGGGGCACGCAAACCTAAGGGATCGTTCGGCTTCGGCAAACGGTAACCAGCCATGACCGTCCCGTTTGGCGGCTTGTCTCGGTTAGTTGAAAGCCGGGACCGCAAGAACGAAGAGATAGATAAGGGTGACTTTCCGGGTCATCCGTTCAGGGGTAATCAGTGGACTAAAGGTGCCGGAGGCACTACTAGTGCTGCTCGATTGGCCACCGGTGAAACGCTTAAAGGTAAGGGTTCTCCGGCCCAGTTAAAGGCAATGGCCCTAGCTGGCGGCTTCACGTATAACCCTAAGCGGAACGAGATCAGGGCAGTCGGTGTGGCTTCCGCTGTTGACGAAAAGCATGAAAAAAAGATAAGCGCAAAAGAGTTTGAAGCTAACGGCGAAGAGGTCATTAAGGACTACGTTCGTAAAAACGCTGAAGTCTTATCCCAGCCCAACAACCATCTCGGTGCTTGGCGTGAAACAACCCCGACCTCAGACAACATCTACCTTGATGTTTCAACGGTTAAAGGTTCAGTCAAGGCTGCTGCTGATGTAGGTCGGGCGACTAACCAAATAGGTATTTACGACCTCGGCAATAACGCTGAATACACACGGCATATGTCGCCTACTACGGGGCAGTACAAGTATTTACGGTCTGGCACTGATGTCTCTAACCCACGATGGGTTGACACTTTTGGTAAGGCAGACGGGGATAAAGGTGTCATGCTGATCCCTGCCGAGTCGATTGACGATGCCACGATTCCGGCAATAGTCCAGCGCATATTGGAATTGCCACCGGCAAGGGGTGCACGCAAAGTTAAGAAAGACATGCCCAGTGTCTCAGATGTTCATGTTCCGACAGTTATGCGATCTAAGAAGAAGCGTAAGAAGCGCAGGCGCACTCTGTCGGAAAAGAAAATGCTTATGGATGCGGCATTACGCAAAGGGGACTTTCCCGGCCATCCATTTAGGGGCAATCAATGGACTCAGGGTAGAGGCGGTGCCCTTGGTGGACACTTGGGCATAGCTAGAGAGCTTGGGTCAGTCAGGGAAAGTAATACCACGCAAGTAAATGACAACCCGATGACTGCCGCTGCCCAAGAGAACCTTGGCAAACTTGGCAGTCGAATTTCATTAGAAGAAATGCGTGAACGTCGGGCACAAGTGATTGAGCAGTACGACAGTATGGGCAAAGCCACTAAGCAGCAGAAGGACCGCTACTGCAAAGAAATTGCGTCTGGTGGTCGTAAAGGTGGAGAGCTTGGGCGTGGCAACAACAAGATGCGGGCCAAGCGTAAAAAGAACATGCTGAAAAGTCATGGCGATGGTCATACAGCAGGCTGCTCGTTCTGTGGAATCAGGGTCGGCTTCAAGACAATGGAAGTCGAAAAGCTAGACCCAGTTATGGGATATAACACACCAAAGAATCTGACCCCCTCATGTCGTGGCTGCAACGCATCGCTTGGCAACAAGTCGGCTCGACAAAAGATGGGTGTAAAGTTCAAGCGACCAATAACTAGACCAAAGTGCTGATATGGGAATATCTAAAAAAGATAAAGTCATGTATGAGGCCCAGCGAAAGTATGAAGGCAAATTTGTCAGGGCTAAACCAATCGCAGGCTATGAAGGTGCGCCTCGGTCTGTCACTGGTGATCTGGTTGTTACTGAGTGCCGGGATCTGTCTGGCGATGTTCTATTTGCTTATACATATACTGTTGGTGAATGGAGCGTAGACCCAGAATCAATACGCCTAAGCATTGATAAGGCAGGGCTGCCAAGTAACCCCAAAGGCGGCTTGAATTGGGTACCGGGTTCATAGGTTTACATAAATTTCTCAGCGTTCTTGTTGATTGGCGTATATCCGAGTACCGTCAAGGCTGTGACTGCTGTTGGTAACCGTTTAACGGATATGGAGTTTGACGAGATTAGTCTTGTTAATCGTCCTGCCAATCAGTTAAGTAAAGTCGTTTTGTTCAAGAGCGATGCGGAGGCTGCTTCTATGACAGACGAATCAGTGGTTGAAGAAGAAACCACTATTGATGATGAAATGACCGATGACTCCATTGACAAAATGGGTAACGGTCATTCCAAAGGAAAACAGAAGCGCCGCCGTAAAAAGGGCGCACCGGAAATAATTATCGATGACGAGGAAGGTGACGTAAACGTGACCAAAACTGGAACAAACGATATTGAAAAGGATTCGGTAGATCTGCCGTCAGAAGTGTACGAGTACATTTCTGCGCTTGAAGCCGCTAATTCAGAGCTAACTGAGCAAGTTTCAAAAAATGAAGAAGCTGCCCAGCAGGAAGCAGAACAAGAAGACATTCTTAAAGCTGCCGATCCTGAGATTGTTGCAATCGTAAAAGCTGCTGAAGAGCGTGCCGAGGCTGCCGAAGTCATTGCTAAAGCGGAACGAGACTTCCGTCTTGAGCGTGAATTCATATCGAAGGCACAAAGCCTTGACAATCTTTCTGTTGATGCCGATGCGTTCGGCAAGGTGCTTAAGAATGCTGCTGAAGCTCTTTCACAAGAAGACTTCGACGCACTTATGTCTACCCTTGAAGGCGCAAACTCGTCAGTAGAAGCTGGTGCAGTGTTTGCCGAAGTTGGAAAAGCTTCAAGCTTTGATAACGATGGCCCAACTTCTGCCTTGAATAAAGCTGCTGCTTCACTCCGTGAATCAGACAGCGATCTCACCCCTGAACAAGCAATCGCTAAAGCAGTGACTGAGAACCCATCCCTATACGAAGAGTACCTGAAAGGTGAATTCTAATGGCCGTTGAAGGCGCACAGCCATTTAAGATCTCCCTAGAAGCGGCTGCCGATCTTTCGGCAAAGCAGTATTACTTTGTGAAGGTTGACTCCAATGGGAAGGCGGCAGTCTGTGCGGCTGTTACCGACATTCCTTGCGGCGTTCTCCAGAACAAGCCGACTTCAGGGCAAGCTGCTGAAATTACCGTTGCGGGTGAAACTAAAGTTTCGTCTGATGCGGCACTCACAGCGGCAAATGTTATTGGTACCGCTGCCGACGGACAGGCTGCTGCCTATGTCGCTGGTACGGATACCACTAAGTACCTAGTCGGCCAGATGCTTACCACTACTGGTGGAGCAGATGTAATTGGCACTGCCATCGTGAACTGCGCTGGTATAGGCCGAGGAGCTTGATATAAATGCCACAACCAACTTCTAGTGACGTTCATGTTGATGCGATACTGACCAACATCTCAGTCGCTTATATTCAACAACAGGGTGCATTCATCGCCAATCGGGTATTCCCGAGTGTGCCGGTGGAAAAGCAGTCTGATAAATACTTCACCTACACCAAAGGTGACTGGTTCCGTGATGAAGCTGCGCTCCGTGCGCCAGCTACTGAATCGGTTGGGTCAGGTTACTCACTAAGCACTGCTACCTATAGCACTGATGTTTACGCTTTCCATAAAGACGTAGACGATCAGGTTCGTGCAAACGCTGATAACCCAATCAACCCTGACCGGGATGCGACAGAGTTCGTGACCCAGCGGATGCTTCTTCGTCAAGAGATTGACTGGAACACTAGCTACTTCACAACTGGTGTATGGGATACCGATGTTGTCGGTGGAACCAACTTCACCAAGTGGAGCAACTACACCTCTTCAGATCCAATTGAAGACGTAGAAACTGGTAAAGCTACGATTCTGACAAGCACAGGCTTCTTGCCGAACACTCTTGTTCTTGGCTATGACGCTTTCCGTCAACTTCGTAACCACCCAGACATCATTGACCGGATCAAGTACACCTCGTCTGAAGTTCCAACTGAAGGCGTGCTTGCACGTATGTTCGGTGTTGACCGGGTACTAGTTGCTCGTGCAATCAAGAACAGTGGTGCTGAAGGTGCTGCGGTTTCAATGACTACAGTTCACGGTAAGAATGCGGCTCTTTACTATGTCGCACCTTCACCGGGCCTGCTTACCCCTTCTGCCGGGTACCAATTCGGCTGGCGTGGAGTTAGCGATGGCATGGGTCAGAATATCGGCATTAGTCGATTCCGTATCCCAGAACTTCGTGCTGATCGTATTGAAGCTCAGATGGCTTGGGACTATAAAGTCGTAGCCTCTGATCTCGGATACTTCTTCTCAGCCTGCGTAGCGTAAGGAGCTAGCCAATGCCCAACTTAGTAACACAAGGAAAGGCACTATTTGGTGATGCTGTCATAGCTGATGGCGGTGCAAACAACGGCGCTCCTGTAGCCCGTTGTGCCGTTGTCACTTTGACTGCTGCGACTGGTGCTGGTGGAGCCTTAGCATGGGAAAATCCCACCGGTGGACGCATATTGATTACAAGCGTTGCTATCGATGTCACTGTTGCTGCGACTAGCGGCACGATTGATGTCGGTGTCGAAGGTATTTCGACCTCTGATGACACACTTATTGATGGTGGAGCGGTGAATGCCGTCGCTGTTATCAATTCAGGTGACAACAGTGGCACTAATGGTGCGCTGATGCGTGCCGCTGCCGATGGCCAATATGTAACCGGAAGTATCACTGGCACTGTCGGCTCGTTTGCCGGTACGGCCTACATCACATACGTTCCCTTTGCTTAAACCATAGATCAAGGAGTGACCTTCAGTGTCCAACGATCCCTTAATAGCAGCTATTACCCCGAAGACAGATTGGTATGTCGTCCTTCGTCCGTTTCATGGCGAGGGCGATGCCCTTCTGATTCGGGGTGAAGTTGTTAATACGAAAGAATGGATTAGGCCAGAGCGCTTGGCGGATCTTCGCTACATAGCTCCGATGCCACATGGTGTGGATGTCCCTGAACCAAACGATGATGGCAGACGCTTGATTGTTCTTGACGAAGAGCAATTAGAGGTTGTGCCAGAAACTAAGCAACCAGCTAAGGCCGAAGAACGACCAGTTCCAACGGCTGCTGGTCGCAAACAACGTAAGTAACAGCCCTACCCCTAAGTCTCCTAACCATTTACGATGGGGGCAGAGCATGCCTTTGGAGTAAGAATTATGGCTTGGACCTATAGTGGTAATCCCGCAGACTCAACACTAGATGCTATTAGGTTTATCATCGGTGACACTGACACAAACGATCAGTTACTGAATGACGCCGAGATTGAATACTTCATAGTCCAGCATTCCACAGTGAACCGCACTGCTTCGGAAGCGGCTAGGGCAGTTTCGGCTAAGTTCGCTCGGCTGATGAGTCGGTCTATTGGTGGCTTGCAGGCAGACTTCGCAGCTAAGTACCGGCAATACGCTGAATTGGCTGACGACTTGATTACTAAAGAAGAGACAGAGCCAGTCTCGCCGTTTGCTTCAGGCTGGAAGCGGGATGCTAAAGAAGCACGTATGGAAGACACGAACCGTGAGCCTTTGGCGATTCGTAAAGGTTCGATGGATAACAACCGTGCATACCCTGCTGATGAGTACTACCCGGTAACTGGCTATAGGACTTCTTGATGGCTATTGACCCACAGCTAACAAGCTTCATGCCTCACACTGTGACGATTGCGCCATACGCTTCGTATAACAACTATGGCGAAGAAACATTTAGTGGGTCTACTAGGACGGCCTCGGCATATGTTGAACCGGGCGACCAGATGGACCGTGGCGATCAGATCAACGAAAAGACTCGAAGTACTGTCGCTTATGTTGCTGATACTTCGATCACGCTTAAAGACAAGATCACTTTGCCAGATGGCACTACGCCTGAAATTGGCACGGTAGAGACTTACAGCTTTGTTGAGGGACTTGAACACACCAAAGTTGTCTTCTTGTGAAGGTCCATACCAGTGTGAAGCTTGCCTCGAACTTTAAGGGTGCCCAGCACGCAGTGCTATCTGACCTTGAAACGGGCTTGGTTCAAGTCGCTGAGGAAATAATGACTGACGCAAAGGTTAATTACGTGCCTGTTGATACAGGTAACTTGAGTAGATCTGGTTTCGTTGAGCCAATGCGCCTAAGCGCCAACACTGTTCGGATCAGACTGGGCTTTGGCGGTCCTGCTGCTGATTATGCGGCGGCGGTGCATGAAGCTCCTCCCGGTTGGGGTCAAGGCAAGAACAAGTATTTAACAAAACCTATGAACGCCAGAGTTCCTACTATGGCTTCACGATTAGCGCACTTTATGAGAGCGAAGATTAAGCGCAGAACAGGCTTAAGGTTGTGATATGGCGATCCTTGACGACATTGGTGGATATATCAACACCAACACCTCATTCACACTTGGCACCGACTTCTTTTTGTCGTTACTACCAGACACGCCAGATAACTGCGTTGCTTTGTTTGAGAGTGGCGGGGTCGCTCCCCAATACACACAAGGAAGCACTGGGACACCTGTTATTGAACGTCCTGAGCTTCAAGTCATTACCCGGCACACTTCGTATGAAACAGGCAGGGCAAATGCCAATACCGTCTACTTGCTCCTAACGGCGATCACTAACGCTACGATCAATAGCAATTTGTATTACCGGATAGAGGCGGCTGCGACCCCTGCGATGTTCCAGCGGGATGACAGTAGGCGGGTCTTGTTTACAACTAACTTCAACGTGATGAGGGACACTCCATAATGCCCCCTGAAACTGCTGAAAATGCTTACGGCATGAAAGTTTCTGACAGCCGCCCTCGCTGCTGGCGGTGTGACAAACTTCTGGCTGAAGAAGTCACCCGGCCTTGGGTCATTGCTTGTGTCAGATGCAAGGCAACAAATAAGGGTGAGTCTTGATCAATAGCCACTTGCGAAAGTAGTCTTTGGGTTACATAGGTTTAACGTGCCCTGAGTGGCTTTGTGTCGGTTCGCCCGTGCCCATCGTGGCCTGATCCTAAGCAGGCTGCTTTTGGCGTTCTCTTAGGAGTGATATGGCGAAATACAAAATTCTTCAAGGCATAGACGTTCCTAATGGCCGCTTTGAAGCAGGGGAAGAGCTTACTGATTCGGAGATTCCTTCAAAGTCAATTAAGTGGCTTAGGGAGTCAGGCATCATTGAGCTAGTTGAAACAACATCCACATCCAAAAAGAAAGCGGCCCCTAAAACGGCCCCTGCTGAAGTAGAGGAGGACGCTGAATAATGGCGTTTATTCATGGCAAGGCAACGACAGTCCTTCACAACACTGTCAATTTGTCTGCTTATTTCAATGATGCGGGAGCTAACCGCACAGTGGAAACCGCAGAAACTACGGCCTTTGGCGATAGTTCCAAAAGCTATATAACTGGCCTCCAAGACGGAACCATTACTGCTTCCGGTATGTGGGACAACACGGCTTCAACTGGCTCGGACGTAGTGCTTAACACTGCGCTAGGTGTAGCTGACGCAGAACTCACGATAGTCCCCGGTGCCGCACCAGCGGCAGGCACCCGTGCTATCTCTGCACTGGTCGAGTCCACTTCTTATGACATAACTTCGCCCATTGGCGATGTAGTTTCGATAAGTGCTGATTTTCAAGGCGATGGCGGCGTAGATAGTGGCCTTTGCCTCTCGGCCTTAGCTTCAGTAACTGCTACGGCTAACGGCACTGCTCAAGACAACACATCTTCCACCGCTAATGGTGGGGCGGCATACCTTCATGCAACTGTGAACACGCATAACGGCACCACGATTGTCAAGATTCAACATAGCGCTGACAATATCACTTATGCAGATCTCGCTACCTTTGCAACGGTATCCGCAAGTACGACTGCCTCTGAACGGGTAGTAGTGGCTGCTGGCACGACAGTCAATCGTTATGTTCGTGCTACATGGACCCTCGCCGGATCAACCGGTGGAATAACCAACCTAGTAACTTTTGCCAGACGATAGGAGTCAATAATGGCATTCGCACACGGTAAAGGCGCTGACTTCCGTTTGGATAATTCGGGCGGCTCGCTAACCAACATTTCGACATATTTAGATGATGTGTCGTTTCCTCAAACAATTGAAACCGCTGAAACAACGACGTTTGGCGCTTCTTCTAAGTCCTACATTGTGGGCCTCAGGGATGCGACAATTTCGTTAAGCGGCAAACAAGACGCAACGCTAGATGCTCACATCTCGGCGGTGCTTGGTCAGGCAGCAACTTTGTCTTTCCAGTACAGCCCGGAAGGCACAGGCTCAGGTGCGATCAAGTACACCGGTGAATGCATTGTGACTGGTTACGATGTCTCTGCACCAATAGGTGATGTTGTGTCTGTTAGCATTGACCTTCAAGTCTCGGGTGACGTAACCCGTGCCACACACTAATTAAGGAGTCACCGTGTCCCTTCGTGACCGTATTCTTGCTGCTGATGATATTGGCAAGGAATTAATCACTGTCGATCAGTGGGGCGTAAGCCTCGAAGTACGCACCATGTCTGCCGGACAACGGAGTCAGATGCTTCAAACTTGCACCTTGGATGATGGAACAGTTGACCTTGACCGTTTGTATCCCATGCTGATTATTGCCACGATCTTTGATCCTGAGACTGGCGAGCAAGTCTTCACACCAGAAGATGTGGCTGGGCTACAAGAAAAGTCGGCAGCTTCTATTGAACAAGTGGCTCAAAAGGCCATGCAGATGTCAGGAATGACGGCTGAGGCTGTTGATGATGAGGGAAAAGACAGTTAGCGGACACGGAATACCGCTACTTATTCTTTCTTGCCGAGAGGCTGGGGCGAACAGTGGACGAATTAGTCTTTGGTAGCCCTATTCATCGCCCACTTAGTTCCGATGAGTTAATCGGGTGGGCAGCACACGACAAACTGACTGCGTGGGAAAGAGAGCAAGCGCTTAAGAAGAGCAGGTAATGGCCGTAAATGCTGGTGTAATCGAAACGACACTCACCGCTGACGTTCGTCAGTTCACTAGTGGTATGCGTCGTGCTGAACAACAGTTTGCCAAGACTGGGAGAATGATCCACGACGGCACCACTGCTGGTGCTGCCAGTATGCGTAAGCTCACGGCTGCTACTCAAGCTACGGGTGCTGCGGTCAATACGATGGCCGCAACTTTCCGTAGGTCTATGGGCCTTATCGGTGCGGCTTGGATTATCCCCTCCCTCTTTGGTGCGGCTAATAGCGCCATTATGGGATTCAACCAGCAGTTAGACTCTGCCAAAATCGCCA
>VTLG01014103.1_pt1 | contig 21632 bp, 53 predicted proteins | sample 4694571 | NCBI WGS metagenome assembly VTLG01 (sample SAMN12604809, study PRJNA352737) | marine metagenome | biome: ENVO:00000447; feature: ENVO:00000209|ENVO:00000569|ENVO:01000036; material: ENVO:00002151; isolation source: viral sequences binned using virsorter ... | reverse complement strand
GGAAAATTTAGATTAAACAATGCAACAATATCTAGTGCAACTGAAATGTACATAGATGATTTAGAATTTAATGGTACAGATGTTTCGGCATGGGTACAAAGCTGGGATGATGTAGCTGGTAATGATACTAATAGAGGAAGAATAAGAATATCAAAAGCAAACACATTAGATACTTGGATGGTATTTAAAGTAACTGGTGCAATCACAGACGCATCTGGTTATTCTAAAATAAGTTTAGTTTACATAGATACTGCTGGTACTTTTGCTAATGATGATAAAGTATTTATATCTTTTGTAGCATCTGGTGAAGATGGTGCAATACCGGGATATTTTTATAAGTTTGATACAGGTACATCTGATGCAGATCCCGGTGCTGGAGAAATAGCATTTAATAATGGTACATACGCATCTGCTACAGCAATCTATATAGATGATGCTGATTCTAATGGTGTAACTGTATCTACAGATATTTTAACTTGGGATGATTCTACTTCTACTATTAGAGGTAATTTAATGATCTATGATATTAACGATAGATCAACTTATGCAAGATTTAATATAACTGGTGCTTCTACAGATGCTTCTGGTTATGTTAAATTAGCAGTTACTCATGTAGCAAGTAACAACACATTTAGTGCTGCTGACGAACTATCAGTACATTTTTCAAGGTCTGGTAATAAAGGAGACACAGGTTCAACAGGGTCTACAGGATCAACTGGTTCAACAGGTGCAACTGGACCTGCTGGTACTAACTCACAACTTGCAATGACTTTCAGTAATTCAACTTCTGACGCTGATCCGGGTGCAGGTAAAATAGCTTTTAACAATGGCACACTATCAAGTGTTTCAATTTTATATGTAGATGATGCAGATGATGCAGGTGCAGATATATCTGGATTTGTACAATCTTGGGATGATGTAACAAACTCAACTGCAAGAGGAGTTGTAACTGTAACTAAAGAAGGTACACCTGCAACTTATGCTTTATTTAAAGTAACTGGTTCAGTTACAGACGCATCTGGTTATAATAAAGTTGCAGTAACTCATGTAGTTTCTAATGGTACATTTTCAAATACAGATGGTGTTGGAGTGCATTTTAGTTATTCTGGACAAGATGGTTCTGGAGACATGACTAGCTTTACATTAGCTGGAACATCTGGCTCAAATCAAACTATTACTAATGGTAACACATTGACAATCGCTGCTGGTAATGGCATAACAACAACTGGTGGATCAACTGATACAGTTACTGTAGCAGCCAATCCATCTCAAAATTCCTTTGTATCAACCACAGGTAAAGCATTGGTATTAGGTTTTTAATTAGGAGAATAAAATGGCAAGTGAATTATTAAAAGTTTCGTTAAACGCAGGAGTAACAAACTCAGAAAGTGTTTTATTAAATGGAGTTAATGGTCATACTTACACAATATTATCAATAATTATAACTGAGACAGCAGGAGCTGCTGAAACAGTAGATGTTTATGTTGATGATGGTGGTGGAGGAACTGACTACGAAATTTTATCTGATCAAGCTGTTGGAGCAAACGAGACTTTTGTTTTTAATGACAGATTAGTTATTGAAGATGAAGATCATCTTTGTGCAGCAACTGCAAGTTCAGCTAATGTTGATATTACTGTAACTTATTTAGATCAAACTAGGTAGTTTTAAATGACTGGTATAATAAAAAATAATGAAGGAAGATCATCCGGTCTTAAAGTAGCTGCTGCCGCAGGAGTAGATGGTGTTAATTGGCAAACAGATTCTATTAAAACATCTACTTTTTCAGCTTCAGCTAATGAAGGTTATTTTTGTAATACATCTGGTGGAGCTTTTACAGCTAATTTACCAGCAGGAACAGCAGGAGCTGTTGTTGCATTAGCTGATTATTCGGGAACTTGGCAAACAAACAATTTAACAGTTGCAGCAAATGGAACTGATAAAATAGGTAGTGTACCGGGAGCTAGTATAGCTTTAAGTACAGAAGGTCAATCAGTAGCTTTTGTTTATGTAGATTCAACACAAGGTTGGTTAAATGTTATTGATTCAACTTCTAATGTTAGAGGTAATCCAAATTTAGTAGCCACAGGTGGAACAATAACTACCTCTGGAGATTACAAAATTCATACTTTTACAGGTCCGGGTACTTTTACAGTAACTAGTGCTGGAATAACTGAGGCAAACAAAAAAGTATCTTATTTGGTAATAGGTGGTGGTGGTGGTGGTGGACATGATGATGGCGGTGGTGGAGGAGCAGGTGGTTTTAGAGAATATAAAGGACCAGCAGATTCCTATACAGCTTCACCTTTAAATGGTAATCCGGGTGGAACTGAAATAACACTAGCTGCACAAGCGTATCCAATAGTAGTAGGTGGTGGTGGAGCAGGTGGTATTCCCGGTACAAATTGTGCTGCTTGTAATGGTGTAAATTCAGTTTTTTCATGTATAACATCAGCCGGTGGAGGTTTTGGTGATCGAAGCAATCCAAGTGGCGGTCCGGGTGGTTCTGGAGGTGGTGGTGATGCTGGACATTCGGGTGGTACAGGAAATACCCCTCCTGTTAGTCCATCACAAGGAAATAATGGTGGTTCTGGTGGTACAGGTAATGCTGGTGGCGGAGGTGGCGGAGCTGGAGCTACAGGTAATAATGGTAGTGGTTCTGCACCAACTTCAAGCGGTGGTAGCGGAGGTGCAGGTGTAACAACAAGTATTAACGCATCCCCAGTAACAAGAGCTGGTGGTGGCGGAGGCGGAGGTTTTGGATCTGCTGGTGGCGGTGGCTCTGGAGGTGGTGGATCGGGTGCTACATATCCAAACTCACAAGCTAGTGCCGGAACAGATAACACCGGTGGTGGCGGTGGAGGTGGCTCAACTAGTACCGGTCCAAGAGATGGTAAAAATGGTGGTAGCGGAATAGTTATTTTAAGGTATAAATTTCAATAGATAAATTATGGCACATTTTGCAAAAATAGGTTTTAACGGAAAAGTTCTTCAAGTATTAACTTTAGATAATAAAGATATGTTAAATGCTGATGGTATTGAAGATGAAAAAGTTGGACAACAATATTTACAACAACATAATAATTGGTCAGCAGAAATGTGGATTCAAACTTCTTACAATACAGGAGCTAATAAACATTCATCCGGTGATAACTCAAAAGCATTTAGAGGTAACTATGCAGGTATAGGTTTTACTTGGGATGAAGATAATCAAATTTTTTGGTCTAAAAAACCTTATCCATCATGGGTAAAAGATATTGCAACAGCTTCTTGGAAATCACCAATAGGTGATGCACCTACATTAACTGCTGAACAAATTTCACAAAATGAAGCAGGAACAAATGATTGGGTTTATAATTGGAATGAAGATGAACAATCTTGGGATTTATCAGATTCAATAGCATAATTTATTATGGGTGGTGGTATATATAAAAAAATTCTATCAGAGTTACATTTAATTTATGGTGATGTTTTAATGCCAAAAGGTTTTGAAATAGACCAAAAAAAATTATCTAGTGATATTTTAAAATCAGAATTAACAAATTCAAAATTTTTATTTTCAAGAAATTGGGATATGTTAAACACATATATAAGAGATCATGTAAATGTAGAACAACATATTAATTTAATTAATAAACAAACTTGGGGAAACTCTTATAAACCTAATCAAACTACTATTCCTTTGCTCAACATAGAACCTATAGATTTAAAAAATTCACCCGACTATACTTGTTTGTATGGTGTAAAAGTAGATAAATGTATGGTAAGAATACACTATGAAGATAATAGACGTAAGGGAAGAAGTTGGGATATAGAACTAACCAATAATAAATTTATAATTTTTCCTTCTACTTGTATGTATTATTTAAATAACAATCAAAAAGATTCTTTAAATTTTGTACAAACAATAACTTATGAATATATCTAATTATTATTGGTATTTTAAATCAGCACTAACACCTAAATTTTGTGATGATGTAATAGCTTATGCTAATTCACAAAAAGAAGTTATAGCTAAAACAGGTGGATATGATAAAAAAAAATTAAACAAAAAAGAAAATTTAGATTTAAAAAAAAAAAGAAACTCTGATTTAGTTTGGTTAAATGATCTTTGGATTTATAAAGAATTACATCCATTTGTTCATAAAGCAAATAAAAATGCTGGTTGGAACTTTGATTGGGAAAGATCAGAATCTTGTCAATTTACAAAATATAAACTTAATCAATATTATGATTGGCATTGTGATAGTTGGGATAAACCTTATGATCGTAAAGATCCTAACAATCCAGAACATGGTAGAATAAGAAAACTATCTATGACTTGTCAATTAACAGATGGTTCAGAATATAAAGGTGGTGAATTAGAATTTGATTTTAGAAACTATGATCCACACATGAGGGATGAATTAAAACATAAAATACAATGCAAAGAAATATTACCTAAAGGTTCTATTATTGTATTTCCTAGTTTTGTATGGCACAGAGTAAAACCAGTAACTGCCGGTATAAGATACAGTCTTGTTGTTTGGCATTTAGGAAAGCCATTTAGATAATGTATATAAATAATTATTTTTACACAACTATTTGGTCAGAACAAAAACCAGAATTTGTTAAATCTTTAAATAAATTTTCTAACAAATATATTAAAGAAGCAAGAAAAAGAAATAAAGAACATATAAAAAATTTTGGTGATTTTGGTATAAGCCATCATTCAACACCTTTAATAAAAGATAATAATTTTTTAGATTTTAAAAATTACATTTCTCAAAAGTCTTTAGAATATTTAGATCACCAAGGTTATGATATGTCTCTTTATAAAACTATGTTTAGTGAGTTGTGGGTACAAGAGTTTGCTAAAAAAGGTGGTGGTCATCATTCAGCACACATACATTGGAATCAACATGTTTCTGGTTTTTATTTTTTAAAATGTAGTAATAAAACTTCTTATCCTATTTTTCACGAACCTAAAACAGGTGCAAGAGCTACTAAATTGAAAATGAAACCAAATATAAAAGGTATTTATGGTGGTACTGAATTAATACATTTTAAACCAAAACCCGGCACATTAATTATATTTCCCGGATATTTAGAACACGAATATACAGTAGATTTTGGTATTGAACCATTTAGATTTATACATTGGAACATACAAGCAATTCCAAAAGAAATAGTTAAAGATGTTTAAGATAATAGATAATTATTTAAAAGCAGATGAACATTTAAAATTAAATAATTTATTTGAATCAAATACATTTCCTTGGTTTTATGTTAAGAAAAAAATATTAACAGAAGAAGGTTTATTTAAATCTCAATTTACTCACATTTTTTATGGAAATAAAAGTATTAATTCTGATTATTTTTATGAACTTAATCCTATATTAAATAAATTAAAACCATTAGCTTTAGTAAGAATTAAAGCTAACTTAAATCCTCCATCAGAAAACATTGTAGAATCTGCTTATCATAAAGATCAAGATTTTAAGTGTAAAGCAGCTATATATTATGTAAATAATAATAATGGTTATACTATAATAAATAATAAAAAAATACAAAGTAAAGCTAATAGAATGGTTTTATTTAATGCTAATCAAAAACATTGTGGAACTAACTCTACTAATTGTAATAATAGAATGGTAATTAATTTTAATTATTTTTAATATGAGTTTTAAAAAAAACAAATATATAATTATTAAACAAGCCATATCAAAAGACCTTGCAACATTTATTGCAAATTATTTTTGTATGCAAAAACAAGTTTATGATACTTGCCAAGCTGCAAGATATTTTTCACCTTTTGAAAATATACTTGGATATTATGAAAATGCAAAAACAGGTCAAATACCAAATACTTATTCTCAATATGGCAACATTGCTATGGAAACTTTATTACTTAAATGTCAGCCAGACATGGAAAAAGCAACAGGATTAAAATTATATCCAGCTTATTCTTATGCAAGAATTTATAAAAAAGGTGATAAACTTAAAAGACATAAAGATAGATTTAGTTGTGAAATATCCACTACTATGAATCTTGGAGGAGATCCTTGGGATATATATCTTGAACCATCTGGTAATACAGGAAAAAAAGGTATTAAAATTAAATTAGATTATGGTGATATGCTAGTTTACAGAGGATGTGAGTTAGAACATTGGAGAAATAAATTTAGAGGCAAGGAATGTATACAAGTATTTTTACATTATAATGATTGTAAAACATTAGGATCAAAAGATAATATGTTTGATAAACGTATTCATTTAGGACTTCCCTCTTGGTTTAAAAAATGATAAGGAAATATTGGGATGGATAAGCACCACCTTATTCATCCTTAAAAAATTAATATTATTTATTATGAAATTTATTTTAATGCTTTCAGTATGTTCATTTGTAACCGGAGAATGTAAAGAGCCAATTACTTATGGACAAACATTTGACACTTGGAAACAATGTGCGATAGTAGCTATGAATACAAGTATGCAATATTTAAAATCTATGGATGATGAAACAGTTAATAAATATCAACTATCAACTCAATACACTTGTAGACAACAAGAAATAATCTAATGGCTAAAAATTCTGCACTTGAAAGAATAGAATCACACGAAAAACTTTGTCGTATCATGCAAAAACAAACTCACCAAAAAATTAATAACATAGAATCGGAAATTAAAGATATTAAAAGACACATGTATTATGCTATGTCAGCATTAATAGGTGGCATGTTTACAATTATAGTTATACTATTTCAAAAACTTTAACTTTAAGGTCTTTATGGCTAGAAGAAAAAAGGCAACTACTGGTCTAATAAGCGAAATGAAAGCACAGATTGAACTAGCAAAAGACCCAAATATACTTGTATTTATACCTCTTGGTGGTCTTGGTCCTGTGGATATTGTTACTTTAAATATGACTACAGGTGAGTATACTGGTTATGATGTTAAATCAAAAAATTATAGAAAGTCAGACTACACAGCAAAAGATGGCTATAGAAGAAAAAGAATTGGCTCACTCATATCAAGAGGAAGAACTAAAGAACAAATCAAACTAAAGGTAAAAATTATATATGCAAAGTGAAAATTCGCTAGACATTATTAATGAATATAAAGATCAAGTTAGAATATTAAAAGGTCAAATAGCAGAGTTAGAAGATGCAGGTAAATCTAAAGATGCTGCAAATAAAAGATGTTTGCAAAAGTTAGAGTTTTGTACTAAAGATTTAGATGATGCTTTATCTAAAATTAAACAGTTAGAAGAAGATAAAAAAGATTAATATGCTGCCATACAATTTATTATTTAAAATAGGATCTAAAGCTGTAGGAAGTTTTATGACTAGACGAGCAGAAAAAAGTGAACGTAAGCATCAAATAGCTTTACAGGAAATGCAAACTGGTAATGAAAGAGCCAAAAGAAATGGCTCATTAATTTTAGATTTAGTATTGGGTGCATTTATATTAGCACCACTTGGTATACTAGCTTATGCTACATTTTATGGTGATATGGCTATGTTAAAAAAAGTAGAGTTTTATTTTGAACAACTAAAGAATATTCCAGAAGTATATTTATATTTAATTTTTATAGTAGTTGGTGGAAATTATGGAATATCTGTTACTAATTTGCTAAGTAATAAAAAATTTAAAAAATAATACATGGCTCGTATTAAATTTGTACATTTTGTACCTAGAGATAAGCCACCTAAAAGACCTAGGAGACATAAAAAAAATCTTAACAAATCAGAGAAAAGAAGCTACAAGAAATATAATAGACAAGGTAGATAATATCTTATATTAGAACATCATAGGAGATAAATATGATTGATGAAATTAGAGACATGATCAAACATTATTTGGAAGATCATAAAAAAGCAGTTATTGTTGTTGGTGTGCTATTAGTTATAGCTCTAATAATATAATTATTAATAAGGAATAACCTATGGAGATAGACAGGATGAACTATTATTTTACAGGTGTTCTTATAATAATGATGACTTTGTTGGCTCTCTGTGGAGGTCCAGCAACATGATTGATAAATTTTTATATTCTTTTTTTGGAAAACTAGATGATTTATGTGCATTAATAGACAAGTTATTTGCACCACGTTGTAAGTGTAAGAAGAAGAAAAAAAATGCCTAGACCTGTACGCAAATGGATAGTAAGATTAAGAATGTGGTATGCTGATATAAGGGGTCATCATGGTAAGAGATGGGATTATGAACCTTCAGATCACTACATGAAAGGAAAGAAATGAAAGTATCTGAAAAAACATCTGTAAGTATGCCTATCAAAAACATGATTGGTATAATTGTAGCTGTAGCTTCTGGTATATTTGCCTACACAGAACTTACTGCTAGACTTACCTCATTAGAGACATCAAGGGAATTATTCCAAGCTGATCTACTTAAAAAATCTGAACAATTACCAACTGACCAAGAACAATTTATGTTGCTTGAAGATTTATATAAAACAGTAGAGAAGATAGAAACTAGAATAGAAGATATGATGCACAACAAAGTCAATATAGAATTTATACAAAAACAATTATCAAAAGCATTAGAAGATATTGAAAATTTAAAAGACAAAGTAAGAGCAAATGGTAATGGACATGGTTGAAACAGTAATAGCATTATTGATGATAGTAAACCATGAGATTAAAGAACATAGAATACAACCATCTATGTCAGAATGTTTGCGTGGTAAAAGGGTAGCAAATAGAACTGCATCACCTTCTACTGAATATAAATGTATTAAATCAAAAGCAGAAACAGAAATTTATATGGGTGAGAAATCAATTAAAAAATTAATATTAGAATAATGGCTGACAAACAACCACCAAGAACTAAAAAATATTACAGGTCTACAAAGTCCGGTGCAGGTATGACAAGAGCTGGTATAAAAAAATATAGAAGAGATAATCCCGGATCAAAATTAAAATCAGCAGTAACAGGTAAAGTCAAAGCAGGATCTAAAGATGCTAAACGTAGAAAGAGCTATTGTGCAAGGTCTGCTGGACAAATGAAAAGGTTTCCTAAAGCTGCAAGAAATCCTAACTCAAGATTAAGACAAGCAAGACGTAGGTGGAAATGCCGATAAAGAAGAAAACATGGGTAAGAAAAAAAACACAATCTTTAATCTGTGGCTACTGCGAAACTTGCAATAGACAGCTTATGAGTGATGAAGGTGGCTGGATTATTACAGCTAGTAGACAATATTTTTGCCATGATGGTAAAGATGGTAGTTGTTTTGACAACTATTGTGTGTTACAACTAAGGAAACAAAAGGAGAATAATTATGTATGGTAAGTCAAAAGGTAAAAGTAAATTAACAAAAAAACAAAAAACTTTGCCAAGAAGTTTACAAAAAAAAATAATGAAATCTAAATCTAAAAAAAGGAAGTAATGAAAAAAGGTTATCACAAAACTAAATCTGGTAAGACAGCTCGTAAAGGTTTGTACTACAATATTAACAAACGTAAAAAAGCTGGTACATCAAGATCAAAAAAGAAATCTACAATTAGTTCAAAGGCTTATAGAAATATGAAGTCTGGATTTAAGAAGTAAGTTCTTTAAACTCTTTCCAAATTGTTTGATCATCATTCCAGAATCTTCTTCTATATTGTTTCATTTGTATAGAGTTTAAAACTGTTGTATGATCTTGTCCAAAAATTCTACCTATATCTGATAAACTCATCTTGTATTTTTCATTCAGTATATTGTGAATAATATTTCTTGATCTTACAATGTCTGTAGTTCTAGCTTTAGTAAATAATTCTTTCTTACTAACTTCATACTTAATACAAACTTTATTAATTACACAATCTATTTCTGCTTGTTTAGGTTTTCTAAATTGATAACCAATAATTTTTTTTTCTGTACTTAAAGGTATTATGTTTGTCTTTTTTATTTCACTAATATGATTTGACATTTTTTGTTGTGCTAATTCAAAACCAATTTTAAATCCTTCTTCATATAACTTTAGCTGCATCTCTGATAATAAATAAAAAGCTATCTTATGCTTATAAATAAAGTCGTTGTTGTTTATTTTTTTTATATGTTTTTGAAATTCTTGTTTAATTAAAGTCATAGATCCCCTACGTTTTCCTTCAGTTTTTTTTAATAATCAACTAATAACTATATAGAAGTCATTAATCGTTCTTTTGTCTGCTCTATTTTCCAAAGCAATCTATAAGAATCTTTTTGATACTTATTGACCTTCTGCTTTGCTCGTAGGTACTTGTCGTGTTTCTTCGCTTGAAGATCCCTGTACCTTTGCAGACGAGTTTTTAACTCTTGCATCTTTCTCCTTTTTTACTTTTGTAAAATTAATCCTCAAATTATCAATCTTACATTCTACAAGTTCTCCATTATTGGACACATTTGCAGCTTTTTCAACATCATCAAACAGTTCTGTCATTTCAAAATGACACTCCCCATTGATAATTCTTTTAACTTTTGTCATACTTTATCCTTTTTGGCAACCTCTTTTTTGTGTATCTCTTTGGTCATCTTGTTATATATACTTAAATCAGTATAATTATCGGCTTTAAAATTTCGTGTTGATCTATATAGTTTTAGTGCCATCATTAATTGACCTACTTGATGTGGTTTAATTCTTGTTTTTAAATTGTTAGCCAAGATAATAGTAAACATTTCTGCTAACATAATAAAGTTTTCTTGATAATTACCATAATCTTTATGACGATCATCAATAATCTTTTTTTCTATTTCTTGGTCTATGTCTGTTATTTTTTTATCCATATAAGTTGAGGGTCTCGGGGAAGAAAACTACCGAAAGGGAACTAGAAAGAAAAACTCCCCCAAGACTAAATACAAATTAATTAAAACTTGTATTTTGGTTTATTATCATAATTAGGTTTGCTTTGAAACCCTTTATTTATAGCTGCAGGTTTATCTTCTTTAGCAGATGGTGGTGTTATCTTAACTGTAATTCCAACAACATTACCTTCTTCATTTAACTCATTCCATCCAGCTTGATTGTACCAAACGTCTCCTATCTTAACACCAATAGTCCAATTCTTACCTTCTGGTGATTTAGGGTTTGGTGGTGCTACCCAATCTGGTTGGTTATCTGCGTTCTTGTTTTGGTTTTTAACCAAGTTACACCATACTACATCTTCACTCATGTTTACTCCTTTGTTATTGTCAGCTTTTACTGACCCTTGTTTAATTGTAATTCACGAATTTCTGCAATGTCTGTGACTTGCGTATATGCTCGTAAATTATTTCTCAATAGATATTCAACATTTGCTCTGTGCTTTTCTTTAGCAATATTAAAATCTTTTAAAGATTTAGCACTTTTAAGTTCATGTTTTATATCTTCTACATCTATGGTTTCATCCATGTATGTAGGTTCTTCAACAGATTGCTCTGTAGAATCTTGTTCAAATGGAACAGCATTGTAGCCATCCTCATCTTTGATACCTGTTTTAAGATTTAATAAATTTAGGAACGCATACTTTCTTGAGTATGACATGGCATTACCAGTTCCAAACTTATCAAGATTGCCAAATGCTGAACACCCATCAACAAGTATATGTTGTGTTGGATCATCAACATCATAAACTTTCATAGTACATACGACCATTACTTGTTTTATGTTTGGTACAATCTCTGTCAGATAATTACAGGTCGCATACAAATTATTGTCTAACAAGGCTTGTGTTGCAACTGCTTGTACATCATCATGCAGCAATGGGTTAAAGTGCATCCCATTTGCCTTTGCACCTTTCTTGACACTCTTTGCACTTAAACAAGCATCATGTAGTTTTTGATATATATTTTTTCTCATCATTGTAGTTACTGTTTTCATTGTTTCCTTTTGTTGTTTTTATTAATTAAAATGGTAATAGTCCCCATACTTTTTGTGCGTAAATAAAAGTATAAGTTCCGATTACTTTTCCTTTGTATATTAACCAAGACATAGTTCTCCTTTCGTTATTGTTGTTGTTGTTTTATTCCCCATAAGTTCATTATGAGTTTTTCTTGTTCTGGTGCTAGATCCTTATAATAAAAAGGATGATACATATCCGGTGGCTCACACATTTGTGCAAGTTCGGACAGACTTCCTTTGCAAAACATAATCATACGTTCCCAAAGTAAAATCTTCTCAACCATTTTATAGTAAAGAAATTCCAGATGGTCTTTCTTCATTAACTCATGTGTACTGTCAAAGATTATATGTTCCTTATCATTTGTATAAATTAAATAAGGTATCTTCTTGGTACACATATAGTAGAACGAAGTCTGTGTAAGGTTATCTGCTGCAGGTTCAGTTGGCAATGCTTGACTACTCATTGTCCACTCTTCCTTGTTCTTAACCTTTCTAATATTCGGTGGCTTTGTTTTTAATTCTATAAATACTTTGTTTGTAAGATAATCTATCTTACCCAAAATATCTTTTATCATTGTCATTTCTTTTTTTCTAACATGATACTCACAAATTAGTTTGTCATCTTTAATAATATCTTTAACAACTTTCTCTGTAACATTTATACAATCAATCGCATACTCAATCATTTGTTCTCTGGCAAATTTATCTTTGTCATCTACCGGTGGCTTTTCGTTTATAATACCAAGTTCATTTTGAAATATTTTATTAAAATCTTTATCCCACTTTGGTTCTTTCATTGTAGATGTTTTCCAAACTTCATGTCCAATTAATCTTTGTACTGTATTGTTCACAAGATTACCAAAGTTAGCTTTATATCTAAATGCGAAAGTTCTTCTAACTTCTTGTGGAAAAGTATAAGCAATTAAATTTTTGGCAAAGGGTGTAGAGGTAGATGAGTATGACCAATGGTCTAAACCTTTACCACCATTAAATATTGAAAATGCGTCTTGTATTAATTGTTCTTGTTTTTTCATAAGTTCCTAGTTTTACACTATCTATACACATTATTATTTACTTGTAAAGCATTAAATATGTTATATATACATACAAATCAGAGCAACAAAGAAAGGAAATATGACACTTGAAGAATATAGAAAAGAGAAAGGTCTATCTTATTATAATTTTGGGGTAGAACTTGGTATAAAAGGAGTGCAAAATCCCGGCACGTCAGTTCAGCGTTGGTGCTTAACTGCAAAGGTAAAGCGTTTTCCAGATCCAGAAATGGTTAAGAAAATTATAGAAGTTACAAAAAATAAAGTAAGCATAAAGGATCTATATGAAAGCTGGTGGAACACCAAAATTTAAATATAAAAGAGTAAAAATTATTTGGCAAGATATTGTGACGGATGCGAGTTGGTTCGATAGCTTACAAGATGTTGATAAATTAAATTTTCAATGGTGCGAAGATATTGGATATTTGTATAGTAAAGATACAAAAACAGTTAAAATATTTACTTCATTTAATTATGATGGTGATAAATTATCTGTTGGTACTGTAACTGTATATCCTAGATCAGTAGTCAAGAAGATTGAGATATTAAAATGACCAATGAAAAAATGTTTGAAGAGATAGGTTGTCCGGATGAGCTAAAGAAATGTAAGGAAGAAATCAAACGTCATAAAAAACACATTGAGAAATTATCTAATCAACTGCTAGACCTTGAAAGAATAATAGAAGAAAGAGACAACGAAATAATAATAATAAAAAACAGATGAAAGGGTAAAGATGATTGAGATATTTTTACAAGCACCAAAGGAACTGCAAGTATTGGTTTTATTCTTTGTAGTTTATATCACTTGGAACTTTATTAATGGCTAGACAAACCTACGCATTTTCTAATGGCGATTATAACGATTGGCACAGAAAATATGATGGCATAGCCATGATTGATATTGACAGTATTGAGTGTTGTCCTCGCTGCTATGAGCCTTTGGCTATAATAGAGACTTGCTACGATAAAAACCAAAAATACAAGGCTACAACCCTGTCAAAGATAGTCGCTAGTCGCTTAAATATACCCTGTTTTTTAGTGTTCTATAAGAAACTGACCGACACCAGCCTAACCTTCAGAGTTAAGCGTATAACAAGCTCTCAGACAGACTTTAAGCTAATGAACGAAAAACAATGGTTGTCAATCTTGCTAGACCTCCAATACAATCATAGGAAATTTTGCACTTATGAAAAATAGCCGAGCCTTTTTACACATAACTTATAAACTTTATGGACACCTTGATAAATTAAGTGGTACTAAAAAATCTAATTGTTTAAACTGTTATTTATCTTTAATGAAACATGCTTGGAAAAAGAATAACTATGAGTGTGGTCTACGTTATTCTACAATCGCCAAAGAAACTAAATTATCTCGTATAACTGTAAGAAGAACCTTATATACTCTGGAAAAATTACATATTATCTCTACTATTAGAGGTAGATCCGGTAAAACCTATAAAATTAACCAATTATTCCTTAAAACTGAATTAGATGGATCAATTTTATACACTAATAATAATAAGAAGTATAAAAAAGATCACTCTAATGTATATAAAAGATCAGTATTAGTAGAAGCATTAAACAATAATATAGAAGCTATTATAAGAGATAATAGAGGTGATATGGATAGTATGATACTAAACTTATCAAAGCTCCCCCTGTCAGACCTTAATTCAGATACTAACAATCCTTATTATGTTAAGTTGGCTAAAGAAAAGAAAGCTGAATTAGATCGTATTAGTAAGGCTACCTATGTTCATCCTCAAAAAATAATTAATGAATTAACCAAGATTAAAAAAAATACTAATCCAAGATATAAAGAAAAGGTTGCGTTTAATAAACGTAATAATCTTGATTATAAAGGTAGACCTAAAAAGTAATGGTAGGTAGACCAATGCGTAAGGTTTTTTGCCAAGGCTTTACAAGAGCTGGTAGACGTGAGGGTAAACTAATACCTTGTAAAATGAAAGGTTATGAACTTGCAAATGGTACATATTACTGTAAATATCATGGTTATCAAAATGTCAAAGGCTTTAGAAAGAAAAACTACACACATGAAACAAGGATTAAACAATTAAGCAAACTACAACAATTTAGAAACTATACAGATGAGCAGCTCAAAGAATACTATTACAACCAAGTCAAAGTCAGAATTGATAACAACGAGCCAAGCCGATACAATTTGCGAAAAACTCACGAGAGGTTTAACTCTTACAGAAATACTAGAGGAAAAACAGTATCAGTTCAGCTTGATGAAATTTTATCATTTCTTAAAAAAAAATCCAGAGATGAACGAGAGGATAACTGAAGCTAGAAAAAATGGTGTTCAAACCTTAATAGATAAACTACTACAAGTATTCCAATATCAAGAAATAGAAAATCCTAATCAAATACTATGGATAAGGGAAAAAACTAAATTTATTACCTTCCTTGCTAACAAGCTGACAGACTTATATTCAGATAATAAGGTACAAAATGTTAAGACAGATCAATCAATTAAAATTTCATGGGAAGATAATCAATCGGATATGATTGATGTATCAGAGGATATAGTTGATATACCCTCCGATAATAAAGATTAATTATTCTACAATTATCTCAACCCTGTATGCTTTTGGATCAAGATTTAAAAATGAAAACTGTTGTTTGTTTTCTTCTTTATCTATCTTGTAGTATTTTCTACCAATGTTTATTGCTCTTGATCCAGAGCCACCAACATAATCCCACCACAAATTAGCAAACTTATCCATTTCTTTAAATGTAGCAGTTTTTCTATTAAAACTTTTAAATATTTTAATAGCATCTTCTTTATCTTCTTCTGGTGTATCTTCCCAATCTTTTATAGGACTACTACCCTCTATACTTTCTTCATTAGAACGATTATATTTCATAATCTCTTTAGCATCTTCATATATTTCAGAAAATGTAGTTTCATGTGATGGTTCAACTGTATCGTTGTCATCCCACAATTCATAATCATAATAATAATCTATTTCTTTTTTCATTGTTCCCTTTCTTGTTGTTTATAATAGGTGTATATTACACCCTTTGCATTTAAAATATTTATGAGTGTTAATCTCATAAGTTCTTCTAAATTTTGTTTTTGTGTTAATTCTTTATTCATATTTCTCTATTCCTTTAACTTCAACAATATAATAATCATCTGGGTTTGGTCTAGGTTTATCTATTGTATATTCCTCTTTTTCGTTTGCATTATTAAACAATCCATAAGTTATTGCATTGTCTAAATCTTTTTTTCTTACATAAATAAAACCTTCTTCATGGTTTTTAATTGGTTTGTTATTGTGCATATTATTTTTCCCTTTGTTGTAGTTGTTTATTCATCTTCTTGATCTGTTGCATTTAAGTAATCATCATAACCACAATTAAAGGCAATAGGATCACCTCTTTCAAGAAGTACAGCATAACTAAAACCATTGTGTAATGGTTGTATTTCATCTAGCCACTCTTGATATTCTTTATAGTATTTCATTTTATTTTTTCCTTTCTATTTGCTTCATCAATTATATCATCTGGTAAAGGTACTATATCGTAATCATAATGTATGGCTAAACTATGGTCATCTAGTTCTATTTCTTTTCTTAATCTAGCCAAATAATCATTAAAGTTTTTAATTGTTTTACCTATTTTATCGTAGCTGCTATCGTCACTCATATTTATGCCTCACTTTCTTTTATTTCTATTAAATCTTCATTGTCTACATATTCAGCAAAATGACTATGGTCAAAGTCATTACTTGTTTCATAAAACTTTGTATTACCCTTGTCATCTTCTTTGTAATATTTAATAGACCAAACCATAGGTCTTATTTTATTCCAATTTGTTTTTTTCATTTATTCCTCCTTGTTTGTTTTTGTTATTTTAGTTTGTAATACAATTTCTGTATAATTATCTTTAACATTATAATCATACTTAAATTGTGGATCATACTTATTTAAAAATAAATCTAATCTATCTAAAAATGTATCTAAATTTATTTTTTCAGCGTACTTACCTTGTCTTTTCATTTATTCCTCCTTATTAAATACTTGTAACATTTTTAATTGATATTTATTCAGCTTACTTTTATCTGAATAATCAATATTATATTGAGCATCTCTGCCTTCATAAGCCAGACACTCATTGCATTGCTCTTCAAAATCTTCATGTACATTTATTGGTTTTTCACATAAACAACATTTACAATCATAAAAATTATTACTCATATCGCACCCCCTTTCTATTTGTTTAAGTCTGTTAAGATATACTCACCAGATTTAATTTTCTTTTTTGTTTCAGTTATTGTTTCACCTAAAAATATATTTCTATATTTGCCTGTGGTATTTGAGTAGTTCCAGTATTTTTGATCTAATTCTATTTTGTAAAAATTAGAACAATTTACTTTTTTTACAATCATTGAGTTATAAGATTGAAAATACTGATTTCCAACATCATCAGTAATAACAAATTGATTTGCTATTTTGTTTCCTTTGCTGCTTTCTATGTTTTCTACTTTCATTGTGTTTCCTTTCAGTTAATTAAAGTTAATAAATTATTATGGCTTAAATTAGGCATTAATATTCATTTCTTTTTTTAATGCACTTACACATAATTCATCATCATTATGATAATTTCCATCTATTAAAGCTGTTATGATTGCTTTGTTATTTTTATTATGTGCATATACATGGTTTCTTTCTGTTGGAAATTTCTTTCCATTAATATGAACAATTACACCAACTTTATAACCATAATTATATTTTGGCTTAACTGTTATTTTTAGATCATTTATATTCATAGTTTCCTTTCGTTAGTTAATTAAAGTTAATAAATAAATATGGCTATAATTAGGCATTGTTTTTAGCTACATATTTGATTATTGGCTCTTTTTTTAGTTTTAAATATTGATGATTAAAATCTACATCATTATTAACTAAATCGTGAAAGTCTTTATTGTACCAATTAAACAAGTGATTTAATGGCTCAAAATATTCATTAACTGGATAGTCAAAGACTTCTATTGTGTTATGCTTTTTTATATTTACAAATAAATAATTATTCTTTTTGTAAAGATCATTTTTATTTATTTTAGTTCCATGTATATCACTTAATGCTTCAGTAATTACATTATAGCTTCTAGTTTTCATAGTTTCCTTTCTTATTTGTTTTTTGATCTTAATTTATGCAATTCAATAAAGAATTTAATTAAACTAATTTTCTCTTTATCTGTTGTGTGTTTATCTTTTGGAAAATGATTATTAAATAATTCAATTCCCTTTTTTATTATTTCTTTATTTGTCATTGTTTCCTTTGGTTGATTTGTTTTAAACATATCTAAAACATATATATTAATTATGACTAAAACAAGGCAAGATATAAATTAATTTAATTATTATTGTGTGTGATATTATTGCAACAGGTGTTGTATATTTACACTTTAGAATTGTTCTAATGTAGTTTAAATAGGTTTATATTTTGGTATCCATACATAAACAGCAACTGCTTTTTTTCTCACGTTAAAACAAACGACAGTATTATTGACCTATCTAGTAAGAATTATTAATTAAATGTAATAAGGTTTGATAACTTTTATTTATCACTAATCTATAATAGATATATTTTATCTAGTATTGTCTATGTTTTTGTTTTTTAGATAGGGGGTATACCCCATACTTCTAGCTGCGTTTTTTCTTTCTATATATACCGGACTTGAGGACACCCTTACAGCCATCCACCTCTTTATACACAGACATCTTTTCTGTTTTATTTTTTTTAAAATGCACTAGATATAGTATATGGATTACTTTAGTGCAGACGATTTAGATTCAGTTGCTTATATTGAGGAAGATAGCAATAATGTTATAATTAAGTTTTATGGCTTTCCCAATAAACTAGCAGCCGATTTATTTATAAGCTATGCTATGCTCAATATGGGTTTTGATTACCAACCTGTATCTAGTATGAAATCCGACATGATACACTAAATATGGATATTAAGATACCTTACACGCCAAGGAAGCATCAAGCCTACTTACATAGAAAGATAGATAAACATAGATGGAATGTACTTGTTTGTCATAGAAGATTTGGCAAAACAGTATGTATGATTAACCACCTAATTAGGTCAGCACTACTGTCTAAACTTAACAACCCTAGGTTTGCCTACATTGCACCTACCTTTAAACAAGCAAAATCTATTGCTTGGGATTACATGAAGCAGTTTACCGCCAAGATACCCCACACTAAATTTAACGAAACAGAGCTGCGTGTAGATTTACCTAATGGCTCTCGTATCACCTTGCTAGGCTCTGAATCTCCAGATGGATTAAGAGGTATATACCTTGATGGCTGCGTGATTGACGAGTATGCAAACGTAAATAGTAAGTTGTTTCCAGAAATAATTAGACCAGCATTATCTGATCGTAAAGGCTATTGTGTATTTATAGGTACACCAATGGGAATGAACAATAACTTTTATGAGTTGTACCAACACGCACAAAGTGCGGAAGATTGGTTTAACTACAAAGCTAAAGCTAGTGATACTAAAATTGTAGATCAAGATGAATTAGATAAAGCAAAACAAGTTATGGGTGAGAAGAAGTACATGCAAGAGTTTGAGTGTGATTGGATAGCTAACATTGAAGGATCAGTATATGGAGATGTAATTGCAAAACTAGATGATGATAAACAGCTTACAAGAGTTCCCTACGACCCGACATTACCTGTATCAACTTCATGGGATCTTGGGGTCTCCGACCACAGTAGTATAATATTTTATCAGCAGTTAGGAAGAAGCATTAATATAATAGATTACCACGAAGAGAGAGGTCAAGGTTTACCATACTATATTAAAATGATTAATGACAAAGACTATGTTTACAAAGATCACTTTGCACCACACGACATTGAAGTTACAGAGTTTGGCAATGGTAAAACCCGGAGAGAGGTTGCTTATCAATTAGGAATAAGATTTAAAGTTGTACCAAAAATTCCATTAGAAGATGGCATACACGCAACTACAATGACCTTACCTAGATGTTGGATTGATACTGACCATTGCAAAAAGTTAATAGATGCGTTAAGACATTATCACAGGAAGTACATTGATAAAAATAGAATGTTTAGATCAAAGCCTGTACACGATTGGAGTTCTCATGCTTGTGATGCAATGCGTTACCTAGCAGTTGGACTACAAGAAATTAATACTAGACAAACTGCTCCACAAAGTATAGCAGATAATAGTTATAGAATTATATAGGATTATTATGGGTTCACTTTTTAAACCAAAAATGCCACCGCTGCCGCCACCACCTCCTGCACCTCCTCCAGTACCAACTGAGATTTCGCAAGAAGAAAAAGATAGAATTGCAGCAGAGCAAAAAGAAATTGCTAGAAAAAGAAAAGGTAGAAGATCAACAATTCTTACTGGACCATTAGGTGTTGAGGAAGAAGCTGAAACAGAAAAGAAAACTTTATTAGGATCATAATGTTTAAAGCTATTAAAAATATTTTTAAAAAAAAACAAAAAAAACCTTTAGTTGTAAAGGATGAAAAAAGAACTTACGAGAAAGCAATAGATCATAGTAATGATATTAGTTTTGAAAACGAAATTAAACAAACAGCATCTGAAACAAAGTCAGATACTAAATCTGGATTAGGAGGATAATATGGGAGGAGCAGTAAGAAGAGTAATTAGACCTTCACCACCACCACCTCCTGCACCTGTGCCTACTCCGGTTGCACCAACAGTACCAGAAGTTTCACAATCACAAGCAGCAGATGCTTACGATCCAAGAAAGACAAAAGCCAAAGGTAGATCAACTACAATTATGACAAGTTCAAAAGGTGTAGAAGATGAAACATTAACACTAGGCAAGAAAAGTTTATTAGGAAAATAATGGCACGAACAGATTTATCAAAAAATTTATTATCAAGATACGAAAGACTAGAAGGTCAAAGACAAAACTGGGAAACACATTGGCAAGAAGTTGCAGATTATATGCAACCAAGAAAAGCTGATGTAACTAAAAAAAGAGCTAGAGGTGATAAAAGAATGGAACTAGTTTTTGATTCTTCACCTATACAAGCAGTAGAATTATTAGCAGCATCATTACATGGTATGCTAACAAATCCATCTACACCTTGGTTTACTTTAAGATTTAAAGATGAAAATATTGATAATGAAGATGAAGCAAAACTTTGGCTAGAAGCATCTACAGATGCAATGTACACAGCATTTAATAGATCAAATTTTCAACAAGAAATATTTGAACTGTACCATGACCTAATTACATTTGGTACAGCAGCAATGTTTATTGAAGAAGATGATAGTGATATTATAAAATTTTCAACAAGACACATTGATGAAGTTTATATTGCAGAAAATGATAAAGGTAGAATAGATACAATATTTAGAAGATTTAATTTAAGTGCTAGAGCCGCAGTACAAAAATTTGGTGATGCAACATCAATGGATATTAAAAGTATCTTTAAAAAAGATCCATATCAAGAAGTAGAAATATTACACGCAGTTTATCCAAGATCAGATTTTAATCCTAAAAAAAAAGATAAAGGCAACATGCCATTTGAATCTGTTTATTTAGAATATAAAAATGGTAATGAATTATCTGTTGGTGGATTTAAAGAGTTCCCTTTCGTAGTACCTAGATATTTAAAAGCATCAAACGAAATTTATGGAAGAAGTCCAGCAATGACAGCATTGCCAGATGTTAAGATGTTAAA
>VTLG01013193.1_pt1 | contig 21633 bp, 18 predicted proteins | sample 4694571 | NCBI WGS metagenome assembly VTLG01 (sample SAMN12604809, study PRJNA352737) | marine metagenome | biome: ENVO:00000447; feature: ENVO:00000209|ENVO:00000569|ENVO:01000036; material: ENVO:00002151; isolation source: viral sequences binned using virsorter ... | reverse complement strand
GACTTTGTCGTGCAATCTTACGACAAAGCACAAACCGAAGCGGGTCGTATGGGCATACGCTTCGTAGATGATACGACCATTAAGATTACTGAGAACTCCATGGTCATCATAGACGAGTTTGTCTTTGACCCTGATCCATCTAAATCAAAACTAGCGGTTAATTTTCTAAAAGGTACAGCACGTTTTACTACAGGTCTCACTGGCAAAGTGGCTAAAGAAAACATGGTGCTGCGAACCAACTCTGCTACCGTGGGTATCCGGGGAACAGACTTCAGCGTTACCGTAAATCCAGATACTTCAGAGTCTTTGTTTATATTGCTGCCAGATCAAGATGGTGCGCCGTCGGGTGAAATATCGGTAACAACCGACATGGGCACGGTTGTTCTAAACCAAGCCTTTCAAGCCACTACCACTACTACGTTAGAGAGTGCGCCTAGTGAACCGGTGATACTAGACCTGTCGTTAGATTTTATTGACAACATGCTTATTGTAACGCCACCCAAACGCTCTAGATCTTTTGACGAAGAACAAGGGACCACGGACACCGTCGACCCAATACTGGACTTCAACGAGCTAGACATAGACTATCTAGCAGAAGAAAACTTAGGCGAAGAGGGGTTAGAGTTTACCGAGCTAGACTACGATGCACTAAACGTAAACTTCTTGGAAGACCTCTTAGACATCATCAGCGAGCTAGATAAAATAGACGATGAGGATCGATTAGCACAAGAAGCAACCACAACGAGTATAAAAGGCACGGCGGTAGGACAAGATACAAAAACACAAATAACTACAATAGTTACCGGAGAAAAGATAAAATTAAGCAGAGCCGTGGGATCTAGCGCAGCTATAAACATAGATAGTGGCAATAGTTACACCGTCGTACTGGAACAAGACGGCGTGGTAAACGAAGTAAAAGTCAACGGCGGCAGCGATTCGACCATCGTCATTAGACAGGGGAATGGTTAATCGGTATTATTTGTGCATAGTTGAGAGGAACATTTTATGCCTTTACAAAAGACTACATTCAACCCCGGAATCAATAGAGAAGGGACAGCTTACGATAACGAAGGCGGGTGGTTTGATTGTAATTTAATTAGGTTCCGTGCAGGCAGACCAGAGAAGTTCGGCGGTTGGTCCAAGCTGCTTTCTGCCACTTATCAAGGCACAGCTAGAGCACTACACAATTTTTTATCTTTAGGCGGAGTTAAGTATTTAGGAGTGGGCACACACCTTAAATATTATATCGTAGAAAATAATAACGCTTTTAATGATATTACTCCTTTAAGAAAAACAGTTGGCGCCGGACAAACCGACACTACAGCAACCACTTTTGCAAAAGTCGCTAATGATGATGCCACTATAACAGTTACCAATGCTTCTCATGGCGCAGTGCAAAATGATTTTGTTACCTTTTCTGGGGCAGCATCACTAGGCGGCAATATCACCGCTGCTGTTCTTAACCAAGAATATCAAATAGCAACTATAGTTGATGGCAACAGTTATACAATAGAAGCTAAAGATACATCCGGTAATACAGTGTTAGCTAATTCATCGGATTTAGGAACTGGAGGAGGTAGCATTGTTTCCGCGTATCAAGTAAACATAGGTTTAGATGTATTCGTACTATCTACCGGTTGGGGAGCAGGTCTTTGGGGCGGTACTACAGACGGAGCTCTAACAACAACTTTAAATGACTCTGGCGGTATATCGGATTCTGATACAACCATAGTGCTAACTGATGGCACTGGTTTTGCTGATGGTGATACGATATTTATCGGTAGCGAACTTATAACAATAGGCACCGTGTCCACTCATACTTTAAGCAGTTGCACGAGAGGAGTAAGCGGAACAACCGCAGCAGCGCATAGCGATGGAGCTACCGTGCAATTAGTTACAGGTAACGCTAGCGCAGCTAACGATTTTAACGGCTGGGGTCAGGCTGCGGGTAGTGGAGTACAAACAGCTTTTAACAACTTAAGACTTTGGGAACACGACAACTACGGTGAAGACTTAATATTTAATATTAGAAACGGTGGGGTGTATCGTTGGATAGAAAACAGCGGCACGTCTACTAGAGCTACTTTGTTGTCGGCTGCTACAGGAGCAAACAAAGTTCCTACAGTGGCACTACAAGTATTAACTTCTGAAACAGATAGACATTTAATAGTATTAGGCTCTGATCCTCTAGAAACAGCAGGGGATTCTGATAATTTTGGTAACAGGACTGGAATCGTGGATCCCATGTTGATAGCGTTTAGCGACCAAGAAAATCCGTTGGACTTTGAAACAAAGACCACGAACTCTGCTGGAGAGTTAAGATTGTCATCGGGATCCTTAATCGTAGGCGCAGTAAAATCAAGACAGGAGATAATTATCTTTACCGATACGTCTGTTTACAGCATGCAGTTTATAGGACCACCGTTTACTTTCGGTCTTAATTTAATAAACGAGTCCACTGGTTTGATTAGTCCAAAAGCTGCGGTCACTGCTCCAGACGGTGTGTACTACATGAGCTACGATGCTTTCTACACCTACAACGGTGTCGTGCAACAGCTTCCTTGTAGCGTGAGAAACTATGTGTTTAGCGATTTAAACCAAGAGCAGTCATACAAAATAAACGCGTTTACTAACAATAAACACTCTGAAGTGGGTTGGTTCTACCCGTCGGCTAGTTCTAACGAAGTAGATAGATACGTTATTTACAACTATCTAGAAAAAGTTTGGTACTACGGTCAGTTGTCCAGAACCGCTTGGTTAGACGCTGGAATAGAAAACTATCCGCAAGCAGCGTCTAGCAGTTACCTGTACGAACACGAGAAAGGTTTTGATAACGATGGCGCTGAGATGACAGGCGTATTTATAGAGTCTTCTGATTTTGATTTAGGTGATGGCGACAGCTTTGCGTTCTTACGTAAAATCATACCTGATGTAAAATTTTTAGATGATGATTCTAGCTCTAACGTAAACATAGTTACTAAAACAAGAAACTTTCCCGGTGATTCACTGACCACGGACAATACCGCAACGGTTACTCCATCAACGCAACAAGAACACATGCGAGCAAGAGGCAGACAAGCTGCCGTGCGTATTGCGTCTAATGACGGCGATAGCGGTAACGTAGGAGTGGGTTGGCGTTTGGGTGCATTGCGATACGACATACGACCTGACGGCAAGAAGTAATGGCCAAGCTCTTACCAACCAGATTACCAACAGCTAATACAGAGCTTAGTGTAGAGCTATACAATCGTTTAGTTAGAATATTAGAACTTAACTTAGGCGAGTTTGATCCTACTAATACAGATCAATTCTCTACTGCTAGAAGAAACGAAACAATATTTAACGCTGGTAGTATTATTTTTAACACTACAGTTAATAATTTACAAATATGGAACGGCACAGCTTGGCACGACATAACTATGACGTTAGAGAAAGATGCTAGCGCTGGTGGTGGAGTTGAAGCAGTGGCTTCACTAGGCACAGTTACCGTAACGTCAAACAAAACCACAACTTCGGTTTTTGTGTAATAATATATTTATGGCTATCACAAGAGCACAGTTAGCTAAAACGACAAAAAGACGCCACCACAAAGGGTGTGGTAAGGTTATGAAAGGTCGTAGGAAGAAGACTATATATGCCTAGAAAAAAGGCAAAGATGCCTGCTAGGAACAAGAAGAACTTCCGTCCTACGAAGTCAGGGGCAGGTATGACAAAGGCTGGCGTCAAAGCCTACCGCAGATTAAACCCCGGGAGTAAATTAAAAACAGCTGTAACAGGTAAAGTAAAGAAAGGCAGCAAAGCAGCAAAAAGACGTAAGTCGTATTGTGCTAGATCTGCTGGACAAATGAAGAAGTTCCCTAAAGCAGCAAAGAATCCAAACTCAAGATTAAGACAAGCTAGACGAAGATGGAGGTGCTAGATGGCAGTTAGAATAGGTAATGTAGGTAGAAAGAAAGTAGGCATGAAAAAAGACATGTCTTCAGCCGTTGTAAGATTAAAGAAAGGCGGTAAGGTCAAAAAGAAAAAATCTAAAAAGAAAAGTGGCCCTACGCCAACTAATCCTACTTTATACGCTAGAGTAAAAGCAGAAGCGAAAAGAAAGTTTGACGTGTACCCTAGTGCATACGCAAACGCTTGGTTAGTTAGAACATATAAAAAACGTGGTGGCGGATACAGATAATGGCCACTGGTTTGAAAAAATGGTTCCAAGAAGACTGGGTCGACATTGGAAGAAAGAACAAGAAAGGTGGCTTTGCCAAGTGTGGACGTAAAAAAGCGTCTACCAAAAGAAAGGGCTACCCGAAATGTGTGCCGCGTTCGAAAGCTATGTCTATGACAAAAGGAGAACGGGCAAGCGCCGTAAGGCGTAAACGAGCGAAAGCTCAAGGGGTTGGTGGTAAACCAACAAACGTTAAAACTTTTACAAAAAAGAAAAAAAGGAGATAGTTATGCCGGGACATAAAATGATGAAAAAAGCCAAAGGTATGAGAAAAGGCGGAAAAGTTAAAAAAGCTAAGTACGCTAGAAAAGGCGGAAAGAAAGGCGGAAAGAAAAGAAGATAACGAGTGGCACATCTGATTAGTAATATCCCACACTTTCCGTGTTGGGTAAGAAAAGAGTTTACCGCTAATCATCTAAAATACCACGGCGAGTACCTACACGCTTTGGCTATAGCGGTGAACACAATTCCAGATAGGTCGTTAAGTTTTCAAGTAGTCTTTACAGGGTTTGAAGAAGATGACCCTGATAAAAACGTACACGGTGGTGCCATGTGGGCACGTATGCCGATACAAGCACTGATAGCAGATGTACCCGTAGATGAGTGGCCAGAACCCATGGAGGATCATTTAGCACAACCATGGGACTGCGAGTCTAGAGATCATTCTATTGTTACCATGGACAGAGTTAGCTCTAGCCCTTGGCAATGTAAGATCGATGGCGAGTTCTATACAGGTAAATATTTGTTTACCGTTGACTACACCAACAACGCGATAGCTGATTGCCCAGCGCAACACAAGCAATCGCATTTACTTTATATTACTGAAGACTGTAAATGGAAAGGCAACATGGTTGCTTTACCAAACAACAGAGTGCGAGCGACTAGCCCGGCACTTTGGGTTACAGGACAAGGGGCGCCGGACTTTGCTCCGTCGCAACATTTACATTCAGCTGAGGGGCACGAAAGTTATTTGGATCCGCTGATAACATTTAATAACTTATACGAAGAGTGAGTAAAATATTATTAGGAGTCGTAGGGGTACTAGCTATAGCCCTATACTTTCTATGGAGCCAGAACTCGAGACTGGCTTCACTCAACCAAGCTTTTGAGTTGAGGGACCAAGAACAAAAAGCTGCGATAGAATCTTTGCAAAACGATTTTAAGGTGCAGACCGAAGGGCTACTAGCCATACAGTCGCGCAACCAAGAAATAGAGGCAGAGATGTCTAGATACTTAGATATCTTCAAACGACACAATTTAAGTAAACTAGCCGCAGCTAAACCCGGACTTATAGAAACTAGAGTAAACAATGGCACTAAAGATGTATTCGACAGTATTGAAGCAGACAGCCGTAGCATTGATCGTCTTGATGACGGTCTACAGTTGCAGCCTGATTCCTAAACAAGTAGACGTCATATCTAAACCGTTAGATAGACAGATAGCGCAGCCTATGTTGCCTAGAGGTATAGATTTAAAAGAACCGTATTGGTATGTGGTATCTGAAAAAAACATAGATGAGTTCTTGGATAGGTTGAAGAAAGAAGAAGGCAGAATTGTTTTTGTTGCCATGTCTATACCAGACTACGAGCTCATGTCTTACAACATGCAAGAACTTAAACGCTATATTAACGAGCTCAAAGAGGTCGTTGTGTACTACAGAAAAGTTACAACTAAGGAGGCAAAATGAAGATATCGCAAGAAGGTATAGATTTGATAAAACACTTCGAAGGCTGTGAGTTAGAAAGTTATCGTTGTTCTGCTAACGTTCTTACCATAGGCTATGGAACCACTAAAAACGTGGTCGAAGGCATGAAAATATCGCAGCATCAAGCAGAAGAACTGTTAATGAAAGACCTAGAAGAGTTTGAAGAATACGTCGAAGATCTTATTGACGTACCGTTAGAACAAAACCAGTTTGATGCTCTCGTAGCATGGACCTACAATCTCGGACCAACGAACTTAAAAACTTCTACGTTAAGGAAGGTCTTAAATAAAGGCGCGTACGACGACGTAGCAGAGCAGATAAAACGCTGGAACAAGGCTAACGGCAAGGTTTTAAAAGGTTTAGTACGCAGAAGAAATGCTGAAGCAGAGCTTTTTGACGGCAATGACTGGCACGTTTATACATAAAAATAGTGGCAGTAGAATAAATTTGCACATACAATAGAGAAAACTTAAACGAGAGACTATGCAGTTACAAGAGTCACTAAACATAGCAAAAGGTTTAGGTCGTTTTGAAGACGACCATATAGCTCACGTGGCAACGGGAGAAACCGTCGTGCCTAAAGGCATATTAGATGCTAACCCAGAGCTACGCAAAATGCTTCACGATCAGTTTAAGGAACTTCAAGTTAACCCAGAAGAGTTTGTAGTCGGTTCACCGGCTATGAAAATAAACCCAGTAACAGGTCAGCCAGAGTTCTTTTTAAAGAGTCTAACCAGAGGACTAGAAAAGATTGCCGAGAAGACAGGACTTAAAAAGTTAGGTAAAAAATTAGCGCCGTTAGCTCCTATAGCTGCTGCTTTTATACCGGGCGGACCAATAATATCTGGCGCAGTTGGCGCAGGGCTACAAGGACTATTAAGTGGGGAGAAACCAAAAGACTATTTAGGTGACGCAGCAGTAGGCGCAGGCTTAGGTGCACTAGCTCAAGGAGCTACCAGAGGTTTTACAAAAGAGGGCATGAGTATATTTGGAGGCGAAAACCCAACAAAAAAATTCGGATTAAGACAATCAGTCGGCATGGATATCATAGAAGGTTTACAAGGAAAGTCCGGTGGGATTAAAGGAGCATTAGACAATTTAATTGACTCAGACAGTCCTCTTGGAAAATTTTTACAAACAGAGGCTGGGCAAAAATTGTCGGGAAGATTAAAACTACAAGGACTAGGCGATACGTTAGAAGATGCTACTAAAGGAGTCTTAGGCGGAAACACCGCAGCTGCAATATTTGGCGGTGGCATGGGCACAGGCGGTGGCATGGGAGGACTTGGTGGATTAGCTAGCTTAGCTCTTCTTAAAAACATACTAAATCAACCAGACAGAAGCCCAGCGGATATCGTACCTATGGGCGCATCTGCTTTTGGTTACACGCCAGAACAACTAGAAAACATACCTAGTTACAGAATAGCTAATTTACAACCAGCTCTTGTAAAAGGAGCTCAATACGCAAACATGGAAGAAGGTGGATTATTAGAAGGCATAGCTAGTATTAAACAAAACGGCAACATAAAAGGTTATGAAAAAGGCGGCATGGACGATGATGGTCCCGGCGATGTAACACCAGCTTTCTTAGAGCCGGGCGAGTTTGTTATGACTAGACCAGCAACAAGAGTTATAGGAGCTAAAAATCTTTACAGAATAATGAAACAAGCGGAGCAAATGGCGTAATGGCTAGTTATCTTGATCCAGTAACCAGAGTAAGCACGGAAGATCCATTTGCGTCTAGGATGCGCAGGGACTTTTTAGAGTCCGCATTTGATTTAGCCGCTACACCTACACCGATAGCCCAACAACAAATTGCTGGGTTTGACCCGTTACAACAACAAGCTAGGCAGTTAGCTAGCGGATTAGGTCAGTTTCAACCCTTTATACAACAAGCAGCAGGGTTTTACGGTCCACAAGGAGCAAGAGATTTTTACAACCCGTACGAAGACGCAGTCGTGCAACAAACCATAAGTGACTTATCAGAAAGATCTGGCATACAGGGCATAGCAGACAGAGCTTCGGCTGTGCAAGCAGGAGCTTTTGGCGGTTCGCGTGGCAGACTTATGGAGTCAGAAAGACAAAGATCTTTTGGCAGAGGTTTAGCAGAAGCTATAGGCGGTATAAGATCAAGAGGGTTTGAAGGAGCTAGAGCCGCAGCGCAAGGGGCAGCTTCTGGTTTAGCTGGATTAGCACAAACAGGACAAGCAGGATTAATAAATCAAATAGGAACATTAGGACAATTAGGTCAATTAGGCAGAGGCATACAACAAGCAGGCTTTGACGCTACGTTTGACGCAGCACAAAGAACTGCATTGGAGCCAAGACAAAGATTACAGACACTACAAAGTATGTTACGCATGTTGCCTACTACTAGAGCGGAAACTACTTATAGAGCAGCCGCTGGAACAAGTCCTTTAGCACAAGCGCTTAGTCTTCTACAGGGCGGCGGTTTAGGAGGACTACTTGGAATGGAAGAAGGTGGGTTTGTTGGAGCCGGCGGTAAAGAATATCCAAACAAAGGTTTAGCTGCTTTATCAAAAAAAGCACCTGACGTAGTTAAAAAAATGGGCTTTGAAAGAGGCGGCGAGGTTTTTCCAGCTGAAGAAGCAATAAATTTTATTGAGGGCACAGGCCCGATGGGCGTGCCTTATCCTAACGGTATGCCTGCACAAGTGTTTGAACAAGGAGACGATGAAATAAATGCAGCTTTAAATGCTATGGCTGCTACGGTGAAACCAACAGGAGAAACTCCTAGTGTGCCTATGGAAGAACCTAATATAGCTCCAATGTTAGCCGAAGAAGAAGAAGGCAAAACTAACAGCAAAGCAAAAGAGGCTTTGTTAAACGTTGTAGACAAGAGAAGAACTTCCATACAAAACGAAATTGTTGACATGATACAGGACATAAACATAGATGAAGACGCTGTATCTGCTGACCAATTTGTAGAAAAAGTTTTACCAGAAATAGTAAAACTATCTAGTATGTTCGAATCTCAAACAGAAGACATGGCAAACAGGATAGGAGTAGAGTTAGAAGAAGACGAAAAAACTTTACTAACAAATGAGTTTGAAATGGAACTGCAACAAAAGTTTCCTAGTTTAAGTAAACAAGTAGAACAAATGGAAGATATGGAAGGCACTGGTGATGTATTAAGGATGCAGAGCGGAGGCGGCGTTCCTGATTTCACTAAACTTCCCGGTCTTATCAAAGCTATTTCGGACGGCACTAAAACTATAAAAGAAATAGCCGATGAGCTTGGTGTTACAGAAGAAGTGTTAAACAACATATACAAACGAGCAGGTTTTAGAAATGAAAATTTAGAAGACACTTTTAATCAAAATGTTGAACAAAACGCTGTAGACCCTAATTTTTTATACAGAACAAATATTTTAGACCAAGCAAAGCCTTATTACGAAAATCTACAAGAGAGAGCCGAAACGGTTAGAAGAGCTGCTTTAGCTTCAGGAAAAACTAAACAAGGTGGTTTAGCAGGATTGTTTGATGTTAAGGGTCAGGCAGATATCGCCGCAGAAAAAACAGCTGCTGCTGGAGATGTAGCTATGTTACAAGCAGCGGGTAGAGGCAGTATCACGGGTTCCGCAGCTGAAAGAGATTATCTAAGAGGTTCACCGATTGCTTTACAAGAAGCTTTTGCTGGTCTCGCTAAAAACAACTCTTTAGATTTGGCTTATAAAGAATTTTTAAACAGTGGTCTGCCTATACCAGAAGCGTATGACCCTCAAGGAATATTTAATTCTAGTAAGAAAATAGATGGCAAAGATATAACGTTTGGTGAGTTTTACAGGAACAAAATAGCTGGCTCTGCAATAGGTAAAGCTGTATCTCTTAACGACATAATATCAGAATGGCAAAAAATAACTGAAACAGGAAAGTGATGTGGCAGTTGAACAAGAAATGTCTCCTATTGACAAGTTTATTAGAGGGTTAATATCTGAAGAAGAATATCTTGCTCTAATATCTGGTGAAGAACCAAACGATCCTAACTTTTTTGAAAATTTAAATAGATCAACTCAAGAGCTGATGGCTAGCGGCTGGGCTGGTGTTAGGGTTCTTGGCGAAGTCTTTGACAATGAAGACATGGTTGAAAGAGCAGACCAAGGGGTAGCTTATAGAGAACAAGTATCTTCTAGATTTGGTAGACCTATGGTTGTGGAAGATATAGAAAACCCAGTCGATGCAGTTGACTGGTTGTTTACTTCCGCTGTGCCACAAGTGCTGCCCTCTTTAGCAGTAAGCCTACCCTCTGCTTACGTCGGCACAAAAACTGGAGCGGCTCTTGGAGCGCCTTTTGGCCCTGTTGGAGTAGCAATAGGAGGGACAGGAGGATTTATTGTAGGGGCTTTGTTACCTTCTGCTGTTTTAAATATAGGTGAAATAGACAGAGAAATAAAAGAACGTGCTGGCGAGGACGTAGAAAGTGGGACCACGGCTCTAGGTTATGGTGCGCTAGCAGCTGCGGTAGATGTCGTTGGTTTAAGTCTTGGACTAAAAGCTGTACTACCAAGACTATTTAAAAACAGTCCTATTTACAAAGAGGGCTTAGATAAAATAGTTGATGAGTTAGAAACTAGAGGCGTTACTAAAACCGTAGCCACAAGAGCAGTTCAAAACGCCGTAATAGCTTCTGTAGCAGAAGGTTCAACAGAAGCGACTCAAGAATTAATAGCTGATTTTGCTGCGGAACAAAAAACCGGCGTAGCGATTGAACAAAGTGAACTTGAATCTAGAGTAAAAAATGCTTTTGCTTTAGGAGCAGTAGGAGGGTTTCCTGTTGGAGCCGCTTCTGGTTACATGCGTGGCAGAGAAGTACAAAAAGATCTGGACGCTAAAAAAATTAATGATGAAACAGAAGCTAGGGTAATAAAAGAAGTAGAACAATTTAGCATCAATAATGATTTAGAAAATTTAAACAGAGAGCAGCTAGCCTCTTTTGTTGTAGATAATTACATAGATCTTACTGAAGGTGGCGTAAACCCACTACCAATAGACCTAACCCTCCCAGCAAAAGATATTTTAAAACAAATAAAAGCATTAGAGTTTCAACTTAGATTTATAAAAGGCAGACAAGAAATAGCAGAGACAGCTACTTTGCCGGAGCTGCAACGAGACGATTTAATTAGAAAAGAAATGTACTTACTTGATTTGTTAGATAACAATTCAATTAGAACAAGAGCTGTAGAGTTGGGTTTAAATCTATCTAATTACAGAGACATACAACAAATTAAAGAAGCTATTGCTAAAGAAACAGTAGATAGTAATTTTATAAAAAGCCCTACTAGTAATTTTTTAATTAGACCAAAAGACTATGAAGAAAGTGTGGCAGAGTTGAGTCAACTATCTAGGTCTGAGTTAGAGTACAGAGCAAGAGAATTATTACCGCAAATATACGGCAGACCCGGAACTTCAACGCCTATAACTGATTCTGATGAATATTTAATTAGTGCGGTGGCAGAGAGAGAAATTTACTTAAAAAGATCTAAAGAAACTTTAGCGTCAGATGATGAAACTATGGTGGTTTTAGTAGGTAAAGACGAACAAACAAGAACTTATCAAAATGAAATAAAACCTGAAACTCCAGAAAGAAGTAATGTTTTAGAGTTTGCTGTAGAACTAAATGGGCAAGTATATGTGTTTGAAAAACAACCTAAATTAAACAATCAACAAGAAACCATAGGATTTGATTACATACTACAAGGCACCGAAGATACCTTTGACAATTTTCAATTTGAAAACATGGACAACATTGACAAGATAGATATTAAAAGCATTGTTGTAAGAAAAGGAGATTATCCACAATTTAAACCGGGAGTTATGAACCGGATAAAAAGTTTTTTTAACAAATATCTCGCTTCTACTAAAGGATATACAGAAGGATTTTTTGAAGCGGACAGGCAAAGAATTGGTAGGATACGAGCTATAAACTCATCTATGCAGTTTTTAGCTAAAGAGTTTGAAGAAGCTAAAAATGCTGCTATTAGAAATGGAAATGTTGTTAGCGAAGAAGATGTTAATAAACTAGCTTACGAATATTTAACCAACAGATACGAGAAAAAAGTATTAAACGATCCAGACGATCCAGTTAGAGAAATTTTAATTAGAAAAAGAAATGAAATACAAAACGAATTAGATCGAACATCTCCTAACTCAACTAGACAGGCACATTTAAAAAAACAAATTGAGGGTATTAATCAAGACTTAAACTCTGGCGTACGAACCAGTGTCACAACATTAGCGGATTTACCCGCAGAATTAAGAGCACCTTTGCTTGGAATGAGAAGCATGATTGATAGATTAGTGCAAAGACTTTTAGATGAAATGCCCGCAGAAGTTTTAGGTCAGCTTAAAAAAGTCAGAAGAGTAAACGAAGACACAGGCGAAGTTACTTTAGAGGAAGAACCAGCTAGAGATATTTTACAAGCCACCATGGGATCTTACTTAACAGAACAATATAAGTTGTTTGAAGAAGGTCTTGGTTGGAACCCTAGAAACTTTTGGAACCGAATTGCTCCGTCTGAAAAAGTTAGAAACATATACGATGATGCCGTAAATAAAATAATGGAGGAAAATCCTAACATTAACAAAAAACAAGCTAGACGATTAGTAGACAATATCATTGCACAATCATTAGACGACGGCCAAGTATCCGGGAAAGTTTTAGGATCTATGTACAAACTAAGCCCTGAACAAGAAACTATATCTCCAATAGAAAAATTTTTATCGCAGAAACAGGCTTTACCTAAAGAGTTTAAGGCATTGTTTGGTGAATTTGATAATCCAGCGCAGGCTGCTTTATCAACGGTAAGTAAGTTAGCGACTTTTGTAGAAAACTATAGGTTTTATAACAGGCTGAAAGATTTAAACGAACAAACAGGTGAGCGTATGTTTACTACATCAAAAGCTGATGAGTACAACACGCTAGTGCCTTTAGACGATACGCCTTTGGACGGGTTATACACAACTAAAGCCATGGCTGAAGCTATGCGTATAGTTCAAAAAGACAAAGACGTTTTTACAAAATGGATTTACGAACCTATTGTGTTAATTCCTAAATTTGTAGTGCAATCTTTTAAAACAATTTTTAGTCCTATGGCACAGGCTAGAAACTTCATCACCGCTGGTATGTTTTATGCAGTGCGTAACGGTAATCTTTGGAAAGATTTTCCAGCGGGAGCCAGAGGTGTGTGGACAGATTTAGGTGGCAGCTTTGACAGTAAAGGTAATGCCACTATGGATTTTGTAAAAGCTCGTCAACTTAGAGATTTTTTAGAATCTGAAGGTATTATCAACACAGAAGTTAGAACAGGAGAAATAGTAGCTTCTTTTGAAGAAGCTATGTCAGGCGGATACAAAAACATGTCTGAATTTTTAACTTGGTTGATGTCGCACAGCTCCAATGCAGGAGGGTTTAACAGAGGGGCAGGACCTAAGCCCATGAGTTTTTTAAAAAAAGCTATAGGATACCCGCAAAAAACATACACGGCAGCAGATGATTTTTGGAAGATTGCTGCTTTTGTAGGAGAAAGTAGAAAACTTAAAAGACATTTTAATAATACAGAAGAAGGTCAAAAAGCTTTATTCGATCATGGTAAAAGGTTAGGAGCAAAATTAATTGATAACTTAGACTACGATGCTAACGTAAACAAGATAGCTTCTTATATTGTAAGAAACACCATACCTAATTATGACTACATAGGAACTCTAGTAGATTTTCTTAGAAAAAAACTACCCTTTGCTCCATTCGTAGCTTTTCCAACAGAGATAATAAGGACAGCAGCTAATCAATTAAGAATAGGATCTGTAGAGGCTACCTCTAATAATTTTGGGACGAGGGTCCAAGGACTTAGAGGGATTACGGGTTTAGGATTAGCTACTTATGGTTTTGGTGCTATTCTTCAAGAGCTAGGAAAAGCTTTAAATAATTTAGATGACGAGGATATAGAGTACATAAGAAAACTTGTTCCATATTTTTCTAAAAACAGTTTGATAATACCCATAGATGTAAAAGACGGTGAGGTTAATTATATAGACGGTAGTCACTTTTTAGTTTACGACACTATATCTAGAATGAGCCAAACTGTTTTAAACAGTGTAGCTGATGGAAAAGAAATAGACGAAGCTATGGCTAAGAGCATAGCAAAAGGATTTGGTGAAGCTTTTCTAGAATTTAGTGGGTCATACGCTAGTCTTTCAATCGCTCCAGAATTAATATTTGAATTATCAACTGAATCCGGAAGAGACAGAATAGCTAACCCAGAGTTAATAACAACAGGCAGATGGGGAGAGTATGCAGAGAAATTAGTTAATCATGTCATAGAAGTTGCTCAACCCGGATTTATACAACAGTTAAACAACGTTAAAAAAGGTCTTACCCCAGACGAATTTTCTTTTAATAAATACTCTACTAGAAAAGAATTTGATGATGCGTTAATGGCTTTAGCGGGGGTAAAAATATCTAGAATAGACATAGGTAAGACCATGCCTTTTATTATTAACGATGCTAAAAGAGCTATAGAAAGATCAGAAGATCTTTTTGAAAAATTAGTTTATGCTGGTGGATCAGTGCCCCCACAAAAATTAATTGAAGAATACTATTACGCACAAAAAGGAAGTTTTTTAGCTCAACAAGAATTGTTTCTTAAATATGTAGCTGCTTTATCTTTAGCTCAAATAAATAATTCTGGGTATCAATCTTTTGAAGCAGACATAAACAAACAGATAAAAGACAGACTTGGTAGAAAACAAGCAAATAGATTTAGAATTGGAGAGTTCAATCCGTTTAAGTATTCTAAAAAATCTGAAAAATACTACAACGATGAAACTGAAAAAATGTTTAAGCAGGGTTATATACCCTCAGAAGGCAGAGAGTTTCCTAGAGACGATTTAGACCTTATTTTTTCTAGATTTAATTCTGCAAATGTATCCCTGCTTATGAACGCGAATGAGGTTTTTCCTGATTTGGATCTTGAGCCTCGCGAATAGTATCCATAACCTGTTCTGCCCAATATTTCTCTACACGCTCCATCCACATGTCTGCGTGACGTCTAAACTCTCTGCCTTGTATAACAAACTCTTGATACACAAGATCAACGGAACACATTAAGACAACACCTTTTTGTATGTCTGTGCCATACAGCTCGTTGTGCGCAAGAGCGTACGCAGCAAGCTGACAGAAATAATCTTCTATCCATTCACGTCGTTTAGGTTTATTGGTCTGTTTAAAATCCATAATGCAAGGCTCGTCCTCAAACACACCGATAACATCCGCTTTACCTGCGTATCGATTTGGATTGTACAAGGATACCTCACAGCCATAGACCTGATTTATCCTAGAAAAAGAGTTGTCCATGATGGTACATGCCATCTTGTATGCTCTTTTCTCTTCGGCTGTTTCAGGTCTATAGTCCCACAAATTACCATGCACTATCTGTTTCTCTAGTATGTGATGCACGGTGGTACCGCGAGCAGCCGCCTCCATGCGTATTCTATTGGCTTCTTCCTCACCAACACGTTCTATCCACTTCTTTATCCCGTCGTTATCTTCTTTCGTCCCGGATAATATCGTGGTAACAGAAGGCAGCTTTACACCGTTACAGTCATAAAACCTTCTTCCGTCTTTGCCGTCCTCACTAGAGAAGTCATTGTATTCGTACGGTGACTCGTACAATATTACATGCTTCATGTTTTTGGTAACTCTTCTACTCTGCCTTTTTTCACGTCATCGTGTAGACGCTTAATCGCAAAAGCAAAAACGTTACTGGTAGATCTTTCAGTTCGCTTACCTATATCTTCAGCGATCTTAACAATCTCCTTACGTATGGCTACGCTACGCCATTTTTCTGTATCCATTTTACTGAACTCCTTTAATCATTATCGTTTTGTGACTCCATAGAATCACCCCAGTTTTTGCCTACCTCTGCATCTACCTTATTAGGTACACACAAAGACACAGCTTGTTCCATGGTTTCAGTTATGCCTGCTACATCTTTATCCGAAGCTACAGAAAACACAAGCTCGTCGTGCACCTGTAGTAACGGCATGTAACCAGACTGATAACAGTCGACCATGGCCTTCTTTGTCATATCCGCCGCTGAACCCTGTATAAGTTTATTCAGCGCCTTATAGACAAATGCTCTTTTTATTTCGCCGTTGTACTCGTGTATAGCTTCTTTGTATTTCATGGGTCGACCCGTGCCATAGCGCATCGGCTCCCACATATCAAAGTGACAACGACGTCCTAATAGTGTTTTTATATATCCTTTTGAACTAGCACTTCTCATAACAGAATCTGCTAGCTGTCGAACAAAAGGAGCGTAGGTATTGAACTTACTAAGTATGTCAGCAGCTTCGTCAGTTGTTACCCCCAACTGATCTGCTAATTTACCCTTGCCCATACCGTACATAATTCCTAGACCAATAGTCTTTGCGGTCTTTCTATCTATGCCCACCAGATTAGCTACCTCTTGGTGAAAGTCTGCATCGCCTTCTAAGTACGCATCGGCAATAGCATCTGCGCCATCGTACTTGGACAAATTAGCATAGTGAGTAAGTATTCTTGGTTCCTGTTGACTAAAGTCTGCTGAGCACCAGCGCTCGCCTTCTTCTGGTAAGAACAAAGAACGAATCAACGGGCCTATGTTTTTGTTTCGTGCCGGGACCTGTTGCAAGTTTGGATTGCTCATGGACAACCGACCAGTGACTGTACCACCGCTCTCGCCTTTCAGCTGTCTTATCTCTGCGTGTATCCTGCCGTTGTGCTCGTGCTTCAGGATAGAGTCGATAAATGTGCTGTGCGATTTGTTTATCTCTCTAGCTTCTTTAATCATCTTAGCTACAGGATGTGTGTGATTGTCTAAAAATGCCTTGGTAAAGCTAGGCTGCCCTGTTGGAGTACGCGTATACGTTAGCTTCAGGGCGTCAAAAACGGTCGCTAACGAGTTTGCTGCCCAAAGTTGTAGTTCTCCTACACCAGACTGTTTCTGTATCTCCAAGAGCAGTTCTTTCTCTTGTTTGATTAGCTGCCTCTTGATTGTCTCTGCTCTCTCAGTATCAACACGGACACCTTTCTTTTTCATTTCGTACAACACAGGCAAGACTTCCATCTCTAAATCAAAGATGTTCCACAGGTTCTGCTCTTCAATCAAAGTCTTAAAATGATTCCAAAGCTTCAACGTCAAAGCAGCGTCCTGTGTTGCATACGTACCCACGTATGCCGAAGGCAGACGCCACATTTCTGCTTTCGGATCTAAGCCCCACTCCTCAGCAGCGGCGTTTAGTTCTGCCTCCGTTTTACCCTCGTTTACGTATTCTCTACCCAAAGCATTTAAGGTATACCAATACTGGTTCTCGTCTATCAGAGGAGCGACCACCATCGTATCTATAATCCTGCCGTTTACTTTTATGCCCTCTGATCCTAACCAACCCATATCGTACGATGCGTTGTGAAATATTTTGTCTGAGTTACTAGCGCATACTTTCTTAGCAAAACTAATTACTTTGTTTTTAGGAAAGTTAAACCCACTCTCATGCGCAAACGGAAAGTAGCCTTCAAAGCCATCGCAAGCAAACGATATGCCCACTATCTCTCCGTCACCTCTTATGTATCCGGGACCTTTCTCTTTTAGATTAGGGTCTCTGGTTTCTGTATCTATTGCTACCTCTTTTGCGTTGACCAACAACTCTGTTGGAAACACATCAGGCGGAGTCCATTCCGTAGGTGGTTTAAATGTTGTCATATTAAGTACCTGTAGTATTCGTTTCTAGCCTGCACGATGTAGAGATTCTCTAATGCTCTGGTAACAGCCACATAAAACTGTCTGTGCAAACCATCTGGGTTGAGCAAAAAGTTTTGCTTTATCGCCGGGGATATATCTAACAAGACTGCAACGTTGTCAGCCTCACCACCTTTTGCTTGGTGTATTGTAGATATCGCTATCCTCGGTTCGCCATGTAAATCCTCGTTATTGTTTTTTGCTTTTTCTATAAACGCTCTTCTTTCTACGTCTATGGTTTTATTGAAAGTTTCCTGCCAGTCGCCGCCCAAGGTTTCTTCTTTCAAACCGTAGTTGTCTAATATTTGTTGTTTAGTTAGTTCTTGCCCCTTGTTTTCATCGTTTAATACTTTAGTTATAAATCCTCTCTTCACGTGAGCTTTGCCTAGATAAGCATATAGATCACCGAGTTGAGCCATAGTAAGCACTCCCTCACTGTTTAGTTTCTCCCAAGCGTCCATGGCTGCAATCATCTTGTACGGAATGTATCTGTAGTGATTGTGCGAGAAAGGATAGCCGTTGTTTATCAAATGCTTTCTAGTGCTGTAGCCTTTGTTGTAATCGGACAGCATGTAGTCACAAGAAGATAGAATCAACCAGTTGCCTTTCTCTAACGGCAACAGGTTGACAGAAGATACTTCTGTGACTGCGCCTTCTTGCTCTCTTGGTTTGTACTCTTTGTCCGCTCTCTTTCTTATCTTGTTTGATATGCGCTCTGCTACGTTGTGCACGGTCTTTGGTATTCTGAAGGACTGATTCAATACAATGTTCTTGCCTTCGTAGTCTACAAACCTATCTGGTCTGGCTCCGCTCCACTCGTAGATAGCCTGATCGTCATCGCCTGCTATGTAGGTCTTATCAACGTTAGCAGACAATACATCGACCAAACGCCAGTTTAGTTCTGCCAAGTCTTGAGCTTCATCAACGATAAGAACATCTAACGGTGGACAAAGGCCTCTCTCAACAAACTCTTTTATCATGTCAGCAAAAGAATAAATAACAGGAAAGCTTTGCGTACGGTACTCTTCCCATGCGTCGTAAATATTTTTTAAGATAACGGGTACCACATTCTTGCGTAAAGCTACGTCGCAGTTAAGTCTTTCTTTTTCGATATCTCTACAGTTTGCTTTTGAGTTTTCTATCAGTTGAAAATATGGATCCTCCAACATCTTATCCAGCGATTGTTTCTTATCCATCTTATAGTTCTTGGTTAGGTTGAAGCTGTACTCTTCTAAAAAGTCCCTGATATCTTCGCCTGACATTACTCTGCCTATGGCTAACGCACGCTTGCAGAAGGCGTGACTTGTGCAAAAGTAAGGCATTTCATCAAAACCAAGCCCCAAGGACGCGTACGCCCTGTTTTTGGCCTCTGTAGCAGCCTTCACTGAGTAAGATATAAAAGCTATTCTGTCTGGCTGCACACCGTCATCTAGATGTTGCTCTACTAAATCAAGCAGCTTAGTTGTCTTGCCCGTTCCCGGAGGACCAAAGAACTTCTGTATGTTTCTAATCTTCAATCTTCCCACTCCTTCTTAGCCGTAGGGTTTTTAAAATCATCTACGGTAATCTTACTGTTATCTACTTCGACAACATCTAACACCCAAATGTTTTTGTTGCCTATGTTCTTGTCTATCCATTTAACTGAGTTGTTTGCCCCCATGTTCTTTAGTTCGTCAAAGATCTCTGCCTCTTTTATGTTCTTCATGTTTTTGTATTCTCTGATGTAGTTGACTATGTCTCTGCCTCTAAACCACCATTGATTAGTCTCCTCTTCTTCCATACGAAACGCTCCGCCAGATACGATAGCCATACGAGAAGTAGACTCTGTGGTAATACAAAACTCCACGATAGATTCTTCAAGCAGTCCACTCTTGGTCATGTCAGCAGGGACGTCTATCTCCTGCACGTCTTGTAACAATGCGTTTAGTTTTGCTACCCAATCTATTTTCTTTACGTCTGGTGGACAGATGTTCAACACTTCCATACATCTTTGTTGGTACATGCTGAAGTTGTGAAGTTGTTTTGTTTCGAGCACGATAGTTTGTCCGTCTATATCTAAGTGCCACAAGGGTGGGTCAGTTAAATATTTCCGTAGCCCACCAAAGACAGGATCGCGTTCTGCGGCATCTATGCCAAACCTTTTGGTTACACAGATGCCGCTCTGACAAAAGTCTTGTAGCGGAGCTTTGCTGCACGGATACCGATAGTCAGACTTCTCCACGCTTTGTATTAGGTTGTTAACTTCGCTATGCGGTAATGGTTTGGCGCAGACCTGCTTGTTTACTTCTTGCAGCTTATCTTTCCACTCTTCGCCTTCTGGGTGTACTTTTCTAAAAAACACACCGTAAGCAAACATAGCATTGTTGCGCATACCTTCAGGTATACCGTTCAACTTCATGTGAACCAGACAAGGTGGAGCTTCGCTCCAGATGTCTTTGTCTGCGCCATTAGATGCGATAAGTTTTCTCCTAGATTTTTTCACCGGGATAAGCTCATCTAATTGTTCTTCTGTGATTGCTTTACGCTTTGCATACTTTATAAAGTCCTCTGGGGATAAAGAATCTGCTTTTTTATTAAGACCGTATCTGGTTGTGTCGTCGCCTGCAAAGTAGGGCATGTTCAACCAGTTACCTGTTTGCTTTTCTTTGGGTACTTGGTCAGACCATTGATATTGTTTCGGAAATATCTCATCTCCAGTTCTGCCCATGGCTGCTGTAATGTCCTCTAGTTTATTTTTTATTTTGATGGCTGGGACTGGCTCACTTGTAAAAAGGAATAAGTGAAGCCCGCCCGACTTAGTAGAACAAGCGACCAAGGGCAGAGACATCTCATCGATGTTTTTCAAAATCTTTTTTATGTCGATAGGGTATTCATCTATATCTATGCAGCCCCACCTACATGTTTCATCATCGGTTATCGGAATCACTCCGATAGAAACCTCTCCGTCTAAATGTTTTTTCCAAAGCTCAAGAGTAAGCGGTTCATGCAGGGTCTTTGCTATCCCGTCTTTCTTTACTCCGCGTGCTGTGTTCTTCTGCCCTGTTATTTCATATATTCCGTGCGCTCTGTCTAGCCCGGAAAAAACATCCATAAATTCTTTTTCTATTTCTTTTGTCATACATATTGTTAGAGGTGGGCGGCGGGGTTACTCGCCGCCCGATAGATCACTCCCAAGTTTTAGCTTCGGAATTATCCTCTAATGCAGCAGTATTGGAGCTCCCCGGGAGTTGATCCATACCACCGTCTGCACAAAACTCAGAAAACTCTTTTGCTTCTGTAAACAAATCAGTTTCCTGTTCATCTAAGACCCGTTCCTGTGAAATGGAAAATGAATACCATGACCCACGATCGTTAGATTCTATTTGTGTTTTTAAAAGATACCAGTGCGAGTATGAAGGAGGGGTAAACATACCCTGTGCTCCTTGCATCTTCGTACTCTGTATCAGTGTGTTGAAGTATCTAGAGTGCTTCAACTGTGACCCCGTCATGTTGATGACGCATTTCTGCGGCTCTTCATCAATCAAAGCGTAGCCATAGTGGTTAGCCGTTGGTGTAAGCTGAGTTTCACCTGTTGGTGTGATAAGCCTACCTTGGCTATCACGATTGCATCTGTTAAACAGATCGCTATCAGCAGAGTGAACCTTAACTAGCCCACCGCCCTTCTCACGAAGTTTCCACTCGACCAACGTTTTGTTATACCAAACTGGTAAGAAACTCAAACCCGTCTCACCTGATATTATTGCGTTGGAACCAGTGAAAAAGAGATCTCCCTCTTCCGCTTCAGGATTATAGTCAGCGTTGTCTTTTTTCCTTTGCGGAGACATTGCCTGTATGATCGTGATACGCGGAGTCCTTAGATCGTCTGATGATACTTCGCCGAAGCCTTTCTCTTCGACACCTTCAAATAAAGATACTAT
>VTLG01010570.1_pt1 | contig 21634 bp, 20 predicted proteins | sample 4694571 | NCBI WGS metagenome assembly VTLG01 (sample SAMN12604809, study PRJNA352737) | marine metagenome | biome: ENVO:00000447; feature: ENVO:00000209|ENVO:00000569|ENVO:01000036; material: ENVO:00002151; isolation source: viral sequences binned using virsorter ... | reverse complement strand
TGGTTTGTGCTCAGTATACTGGTGTTTCTCTACAGAAAGACGATAGAGCATTCATTCGTTACGATAGATTTACTAACACTTGGAACCAAGCATCATTCTCTGATGCCTTCGCAACAGTTCCATATCACACAAAAGGTGATGCATATTGGAAAGATGATTGGAGAAACTTCCATATCCGTGCATCTAACGACTCATTTGTTCAGTGCGTTAGTATTTTCGCTGTTGGTTTTGCTGACCACTTCTTGATGGAGTCTGGTGGTGATATGAGTATCACCAACTCTAACTCTAACTTTGGTAACACTTCACTCCATGCAATTGGACACAAGGGTTATGCATTCAATCAGGATAAGGGTGGATTCATTACTGATATCATTCCACCTGAGAAACTTATTGAATCTACTGCTAACGAAGATGAGATTGATTACTACACATTTGATGTTCAAGCATCCCGTGGTACAAATACAAAATTATACTATGCTGGGTCTGGTATTACTGATCCAAAGAAACGTCCTGCTGTTACTCTTGACGGGTATAGAATCGGTGCTAAGTCAAATGAAAAGATATTTGTTGAACTAGATCCATATGATGCCGCATCTGGTAAGACAACTCCTGCAAACTCTGTATTTAATGCGACTCTAGAACCTTCTGGATTCAAATCATATGCTAGTTCAATGCAGATCCTCAACCCTACTACTGTGGTTGTTAATAATAAGAATCAGGATGCTGCAAATAGAATTGAAGACAATAAAGATTTAATTGCAGAGGAAGCATATGGATTTATTACTACAAAATATCCTGCACTTCTCAGTAAAAATATCACTATTACAAAATGTAAGAGAGATATTGGATACATCTTGGATGCAGTTATTTCTGACTTGAGACTTGGTGGTAACATCAATACTCTCCAAGCAGCGGAATCTTATTTTTCATCTGGACAACTTAACTACATTGATGGTGAATTATTTGAAACTATTGAAGGTTTTGAGTATGCTCGTGATCTAGCAATCGCAGCAATGCGTAACTGGGATTTCCTACAGACTGGTTGTGTAATCACTAATGGATCTCCTAATGTTACTGTACCTACAACAGAAGGTCTATCAATCGGTATGAAGGTTGAGGAATATACAACTGTAAATGCTAATAATACAACAGTTGATCCAACTTCTTTAATCACATCTAATATTCCAGCAAACACATATATTAAGAGTATTGTTAACTCAACTACAATTGAACTTGGTGGTGTTGTTGCTAATGCTAGAAGTTATCTAAATGTTGGTGTTGCTCAAAATGCAACTGGTACAACTAGTGCTGCTAAGTTACTCTTTAAATTAGAAGATACTAACGGTGATCGTAAAGGTATTTGGTCTGGTTTAGAAGGAACTATTGATGCATCTATCACTACAGACACTGTATATCCTGAGTGTTCTGGTACTGCTAATGCAATCAGTACATTCTTTAGTAATATAAAAACTATCATCAACAATGGTATTAGTCCTGTTGGTGATCGTTTTGCTGATGCACATGATCTATTACTTGCTAACAAGAACTGGATTGCTGATGTAGCAGTCAAGGACATGGAGATTCAATATCCTACATTCAATGTCCCTGGTGGTTCTGTTAATTGTTTTGACGATATTGTAGATGTTATCGAAGCTATTGCATACAACGTTAAATATGGTTCTAACAACCAAGTATATGACGCTGCTAACTTCTACGTTCTAGGTGCTCACGTTGCTGGTGAAGAAGAACAATCTGTATATGCTTTTGGTATTGCTAAACAGATTGCTGAGAAAGTAATTCAAAATCTTACCTACACTCCTCGTGCAGGTGTAACTACAACATATTCTCAACAGAAAGATCTAACTATCACAACAGATCCTAATCCTGTTGGTGGTAACACTCCACACACATGGGCAGGAGGCACAGCAACTAGTGCAGTCCAATCTGGTGGTGACTATGCACATACATTTGTATCTGCTGTAGCAAATGGTGTTACAAGTAATGTTGGTAACTTACCAAACCCAGTCACAGGTGCAACATATAATGCAGCAACTGGTGAAATGGTTATCACCTCTGCTGGTCATGGATTAACTACATCTAACACACTTTCTATTGCTGATAATACACTGTCCTTTACTTGTACAATGGATGGTAATACGGCAACTAAGACATATCCTAGATCAACTGACCCTTCATCTGGACAGGCACTGAATATTAGTGGAGTAACTACTGATACAATCACTGTAAATGTAGGTGGATCACCTATTGTAAACCATGATGTTACTAATGCAGCTTACGATCCAGCTACAGGTGTAATGGTATTAACAATCGGTAGTCATTCTTTAACAACAGGAACAAGTGTTAGGATTACTGCTAACTCATTAACATTCACTTGTGGAATGGATAACCATGCAACTCAGCATACTTATCCTAGATCAGGTGACCCTGCATATAATACTGCTATCAATATTGATGCAGTTGGTGCAGACACAATCACAGTTAATGTCGGTGCTGCTGGTACTGCTACTTACTATTGTGCTAACGTTATCTCTGCGCAAAATACTTTATTCAATATTATTGAAGCAGGTATTGATAATGCTGGTACAGTCAATAGTACAAATGCTGGTGTGTTTGCAGGTATAACCAAGACTTCACCTCAACAGACAATCATTCCTAGACTCAATCCAACTGTTGATAGTTCTCAGTTTGCTAATCGTGCAACACTGTTTACAATCAATGCTGGTGGTAGTAACCCACATAAGTTTGAGACTGGAACTCCAGTTCGTTTGGTTGCTAGACCAAAGGCAGGAAAAACTCCTGATGAAAGAGATGTACGTTTACCTATAGGATTCCAACCAAACAGAGTATACTATGTAATTGCTCCAGGTAGAGACACACAACCATTCAATTACAACCAAGCAAGTGTATACAACGGTATCTTTGATGGTGGTGATCAAACTAAATTGATGCTTGCTAATACAAGAGAGAACGCTGCAGCAGGTATTTACATCTATTCACCAGAAACTGAGTCTATTGACGATGATGTTGAAATTTTAGTCCAACAGTATGTTCTCGATGAGACTTTTGATCTTACCGAATATCGTGTAACTTTTGATGGTAGCAGTGGTACTGTATTAAAGACTGATGTTGCACACGTATTTGATAAACCAACAACAGGATTAGGTGCTGGATATTTACAGAAAGTATTCTTTAGAGCAGAAGGTTCTGATGGTCAAGTAGGTAGTTTACCTATACTCTCAGGTGTTGGTGGTCAACAGATCTCATCAACTCAAGAGTTCTATGTACGTTACATGAGTGATGATACATTCAAGATATTCAACACTGCAGCAGAAGCAATAGCTGGATCTCCTGAGGTAACTCTAGTTAATAGTACAACTCAGTTCTGGTATGTCTTTGCTAACAAGCGTGTATCTCCACTGAAGTTTGATCCTACATTTGTTGATACTAGTGCATCTAGAGTGCCTGCTATCACTGATGGTGTATGGTATCTACAGACTAAAGATGAGTCCACTAGTGATGATAATATATTCTCTAGATTTAATCAGACTGATTATGATGCTGCGTCTGGTCAAACACAGACAACAGACTCTAATTACAGAAGACTTATTGATGCTCGTGAGAAAGAGGATAGAATCTATCGTCTACGTTATGTACAACCTAAGAATTTCCCTGGTGCTGTAAGGAAACCAAACAACGGATTTGTTGTTAAGATTAGAACTGACGAGAAGAGAAATCTTCTACCTCAGAATATTGTTCTAGAACCTGTTGGTGGTGCTCCTACCAAGGCAGAGTTCCGTAATCCATTTACACAGAACAACGCAACTGAAGTTCTAGGTATGAGTAGGACTGCATTTGATAGTGCAGTACAGGCAGGTACAATTGATCCTGATTTTGTATATGATCCTGATAATAATCCAGTAGTTGTTAACACTAGCAACTTCCTACGTTTTAGCATTCGTTCTGCTAGAGAGAAGACTGTTGGTTCTCAACAACTTCTAGAAGTTACTGCGTTCAACCATTCTGTTGACGATACAAATGCTCCTTCATTGAAGAACACTGTATTCCATACAGTTAAAATCAATTCTCCTCAGGCAGGTTCATTTACTGCTAGTAAGACAACATCTACTCCAACTAATAGAGTTGAGTGGACTGGAAACTCTAGTGGTTTTGCTTATATTCATGCATACTTCTCTGTTGGAAGTGATCATTATCTAATCTTAAAAGATGTAAGTGCTCGCCCTAACTTCAGTGCTCTAATCAATACTAGATTCACTCAGGGTGCAGTATATGCTGATCTACAGGAAGATACTAACGGTGGTAGAGATCTTAAAGACAAATATCTCTATGTTGTACAAGGTGCTAACCTCTTTACTCTAACTCCTGGTGATACTTTAGATGACTCAGTTGGTAACACATATAAAATTATTTCTGTAAGTGATGTTCCTGATATTGATGATACATTCTATATCTTCGACACAGAAGAGATTCAAGAACGTGTTGCAGGACAGCAAGATGGTATTTACTATCTAACTGCTGTTCGTGGTAACATCACACCTCTACCTCGTGGTGCTGGTATTGGTAATAACTTCCAGAACTTTAAGTTCTCTCAACCTATATCCTCATTGTATCCATTAGATTACAAAAATGATCCAACATGGTATCAGGTTGTAGACAATGATGGTACAAAAGATACTTTAATTACTGATCCTCAAGAGACTAGTTCTTTCGCTGATAACTACACTCATGGTTTAGTTTACGTTAATGACGCCAAGCGTTCAATGACGAAGGAAGCTGTTGTAGATTTGACTAAGAGTTCATACTTTGATGGATATACTTACACTGGTACTAATGAAATCAAGGCAACTACAGGTAATGCAACTTCTGGATCAGAACAAAGAAAGATTCCTATCGCTGGTGATGCTACATCTATCCACGATCAGAAAGTTTACATTGAACTACGTCGTCCTTCTATTGCTAGATCTGGTAACCATACCTTTGAATACTTAGGTTTTGGTCCAGGTAACTACTCTACTGGTCTACCAGCACGTCAAGAAGTTATTCTATCTGACTTCCAAGACTACTACGCACAGGCAAAACGTGAAGATGGTGGTATTGTATTCTACACTGGTCTAAACTCTAACGGTGATCTTTATATTGGTAACCGTAAGATTGATGCTATTACTGGTGAGGAAGAGTTCCTCGAGAGAGCAGTTCTTGCAGCGTCTGAAGACGATACTGATACAATCGCAACACTTGTTACATCTTTTGATACTCCTGTTACATTTAAAGATAAGATTACAGTTGAAGGTGTTGGATTCTTTAATAATAGAGTCATTATCAACACTCAACCACCTAATGAAAATCCTGCGTTAACTATTCAGTCTAACCCAAGAAATGATGGTGGTGCTGAGGATATTACGTTAACTAGAGGTGCTTTCGCTAACAGAAATGAAGGTGATATTACCATAGATCGTAATAAAATTTCCGCTGCACTTTTCCACGTAAAAGGTCGTGGTACTGCTGCATTCCCTGGGCAGGCATATAGTCTACGTTCTAACTTCTCTTTTAACGAGAACGTTCCTTCAAATAGAACTCCTGATCAGAATACAACATTTAGTAATGATCAGTTTGTAAGATATTACAACTCTACTGATGTTGAAGCAAATCCACAGGCAGGTGATATTCTATTCAAGGGTAACTCTGTTGAGAGAAGTGGTTCTCTTGGTTGGGTATATGCTAACTACTACTCCGTAATTCCTGAATCAAGTATTCTTGATTTGGTAACAAATGGAAGTAGTACTGTTAGAATTAACTGGACTGGTGCTTTAACTAACGCAAGCACAGGTATTGAACTTTCTGTTGGTAAAACAATCAGAATTCAAGGATTCAGTAACAATTTAGTCAACGGTAAATGGGTAATTACAAAGGCAGATCTAACTGGATCTGATAACGATTACATTGAATTTGTTGTTGCTAATGCTATTACTGCTGCAACATACAACTGGACTGCAGCTACTGAACCAACAGCTGTGTTACAGAGATCTGATGAGAACTTCAAGGAATATGGAGTTATCGGTTCCGAAGCAATCAGAACAAATACAGATAGTTATGGTCAATTTAAGTTAGGTGTTAACACACTTGCTCGTACTGCACATGCTGCACATGAGTATGGATTCTTAACTTATACTGCTGGTGGTGTTACATATGACCAGCAAGAACCAAGAGCAAACTTAGATGTTGTTGGTAATGCATTTATTAGTGGTAAGGCAATTAATGATTACCTCAATAACTCAACTACAAGTAAGACTGAGACTGATTTAGATGAGGCATTTTTAGTTGGTGGATCTTCTGATTCTCCACAATCTAATGCACTCTTTAGAGTTTCTACTTTAGATACCAGAGTTGGTATTAACGTAAGTAGAACTGAGTTGACTGATACCTTGACTGTTAAAGGTACAGTCAGAATGCTTGGATCTGGTGCTAATTTAGACATTGATGGCGATCTTAACATTGATGGTGGTGATATTACAACTAATTCAAACACATTCAATGTATTACAAGCAAATGCACTCACAGTCAATGCTTTTGGTTCTGCTGAGACATTACATATTGCTGACCTAGCAGTCAACGCACAGTCAATTAGTATTGGAACCAACGTTACTGCATCTACAATATTTGATCTTCACACCAGTTCTACTGATTCTACACTGAATATTGGAACTGTTGTTGATGGTGCTACAAATAGATCTGTTATTACAATCGGTGGTGCGTTTAGCAATACTGCTAACTCAACACTAACAGTCAAGAATGCTCAAACTATCTTAGATGGTGATTTAGATGTAAATGGAGGAGACATTCAGTCTAACTCTACAACAATCAATCTCCTTACAAGAGGTGGTACTGCTTCTACAGTTAACTTTGCTACTAGAGCATCACAATTCACTATTGGTGGTGTTGCTGGTTCAACAACTGTTAGAAACTCACTCAAAGTCAATGGTGATACCGATATGTTCGGTGATGTTACCATGCACGGTGGATCTAATAGTGGTACTGTTAATGTTTCTAGAGCAAAATTTGGTACAACTAAGATTGCTCATGCTAAGGGTTCTCTTGCTAACCTCAATGTTGACTTCTACGAGTTCATTGCTGATATTGATGGTATAGAAATCATCAGTGCATTGAATACAGTCAATGGTACATTCTCTGTTCCTGATAACTATTTCATTGATGGTAACACTGTAAGATTCTCAGATACTACTGGATTATCAAATAACGTTGATACTACAACAACATACTTTATTGTTAATTCAACTGGTCTTGCTGGCGGTACATTCCAGATTGCTTCTACCGAAGGTGGTACACCAATCGTTGTTTCTGGTACTCCTGGAACTGCAACTGGTATCACACTACAGAATACCTTAGTTGATACTGGATCTGGTACTACAACATGGACTTCAAACCCAGTTGATGCTGCATACACTAATCTACCTGTTAATAACATAGAAGGTATTGAGATTGGTGATGTTCTTCTTATCAACAATGAGTTAGTTCAAGTTGTATCCCCAGGTGCTGATGCTACAACTAGACTTGTTAAAGTTACTAGAGGTTTTGACTGCACAACTGTTGCACAACATAATGATAATAGTCCTATTGTTAAACTTGGTAAGTCTGCAGCTGCAACTCATCTAATCGGTAGAGTACCACAAAACAGTAATACTATTGCTATACAACAGATTGTTGATGTAACTGATGTAATTGAGGTTCAACTTGGAGAACTAGAAGAAGGTGATGCATTTACATTTGGTAATGCTGGTAGTATCACTGGTATAGACACAAGTACAACATACTTTGTTGTTAACGCAATTGATGATACTCCTAATAGTATCACTAGATTTAATGTTTCTCTTGACCCAGGGGGTGCAGCTTTACCTCTTGCAGGAACTGCAGGTAGTGCAAGTATTACATTTAGTGATACTCTTGTCGCACTGTCTGAATTTGGTGGACAATTCAAGGTCAATGATTATCTAAGAATAAGTGCTGGTTCTTCTTGCCCCTCTGGTGAATTTGTACAGATTACTTCAGTTAACGATACTAACTCTGAGAAGTTTATTGTTAATAACGGTGCTAATCAAGATAGATTCATTATTGATTCTGTATTTGGTGGTGTTGATTCTACAATACTTGGTACTCAAGACTTCACAGTTAACCTTACATCTGATGCTGCAACAAATCCAACTGATAACCAGTTCAAGATTGTTAATGGTCAACCTATTGCTAACACAAGACTCACAATCAATAGTGACGGTGAACTGAATGTTGTTGGTAATGGTACTGAAACCAATCCAAAAGCAAGAGTTGATAAAGATGGTAACCAATGGTTAGCAGGTAATTTAAGAATTACTTCACAGGGTGATAAAGTTCCTTCTGTAGATGATGCAGAGATGGCGTTATATGTTAATGCTTCATCTGGTAATACTGAGATTGCTGGTTCTCTATCAATCGACGATGACTTTAACGTATTCAGTGGAACAACTGGAGTTCAGTTTGGTTCTACTGATACATCTAAATTCCAAGTTGATGCAGGAACTGGTGATACAAGAATTGGTGTTGCTGGTTCTGCACTAGGTGATGGCGATCTAACAGTCAATGGTGGTCATGTTAACATTGTTAGCACATCTACTACAACTCCAAGTGCTACAGATTACGCCCTTAATATTACTAATCTTGGTAATAGTGGAGACAGAAACTTTAGGATTCGTCAAGATGCTTCTGTTGATGCATTCGGCAACACTAATTTCTATAACAGAAATGGTGGTCGTAGATGGGACTTCATCAATGCTGATACAACATTAACTAGTGGTAGAAACTACATCATTGCTGTAACAGCGACTACTGTTCTAACTTTACCAAGTGATGCTGAGACAGGAGATATGATTAGATTTGTTGAAGTTTCTGGATCATTATCCTATCAAACTTCATTAATTGTTCGTGCTCCTCAAAGTGTTGCAATCATGGGTGATACCAGTGGAACTAATGCGGGTGGTCTTGCTACTGCATACGCAGGTGGTGAACTAATTGTTCAGACTAGAAATGCTGGATTTGGATTAGTTTACATGGGTTCTAATGATGGTAGTGGTGCAGTAATTCCTCCAACATTCCGTGGTTGGTGGTTAACAGAGATCTAATTATATGGCTTCTAATTACGAAACACAAAGAAAAATGCGTGCTGCTCAAGTCGGCACGATTATGCCTTGGGTAGGAGATAATTCTTCCAAACCTGATGGGTGGTTAGAGTGTAACGGACAAACACTAGAAGCTGTTGATTACCCTATTCTTGCTTCAGTTATTGGTAATACATATGGTCCTGCTAATGGACTTAATAACAGAACATATGGTAATTATTTACTCGGTGATCAGTTTAAATTACCTTCATTAAATGGTAGAGTTTTAACTGATTATGAACCAAGTTTAGTTAACGTAACTAACTTGCAGATGGGACAAACATATGCCAGTGGTGCAGTTGGTGGTTTAATTACTCTTGAAGGTGAAACTGATATTACTCGTACATCACAAACTGTTAATATAACTAGTAACACTACTCAATTAGTTCTTGGAACTGGTGTAACGGGTGTAGGATTACAACTAACTGTCGATTGTGATGTTAATGGGCGTGTTGGCGTATCTAATGTTGTTGATAAGGGCAGTGGATTTTCTACAGGAGATAAATTAACAATCCCAGCATCTGTATTCTCTGGAAATGATGATATAGTTCTTCAAGTTGCATGGGTATTACCTTCTGTTGCTGATGTACTTACACCAACAGGAGCAGGACAAACAGTATTAATTGATGGTGATGGATCTACTGTCTCTCCACCAACAGCATTAAATGCTACTGCTGATTTGAATTTTGTTGTGACTGATTCTCAGAACATGACTGCACAGATTAGAAATTTTAGTGTTAATCCTCCAGCATATTTTAAAAGTTATTATAGTATTCCTAGAAAATTAAGTAAGGATCATATGCCTGCACATAGGCATTCAGGACCTGATGGAGCAGGAGCAGGATATTCACTTGCAAGTCCTGATGCAGGTTATGTTGAAGGATTTCAATGTCCTGTAGTTCAAGCTGCTGTTGAAGGTAATCAAAAAGAAAGGAGACTTGCTGATGGTGCTGGTGGTGATACTGATAGTGTAAATCCTGGTACCATGTTGGTTACATATTTTGAAGAGGGAGTTACTCTCGTACCTACAATTCAAGCTACAAAAAATAATGTTGCTGTTGTTGGTCAACATATTGGAATGCCTGCATGGACTGGTCCTATTCCTAGAGCATTAAACGGCACATTTCCTAACGAATGTAACTATCGTGAATCTTCTCAGTCAGGTTTCTTTTTAAATAAAAAGAACTGGTATGGTGATCAGACTGCTGATCAGATAAATCAAGCTGCTGGTGTATCTCAAACATATCCTACTACATTGAATCATATTAAAGAAAATATGACTGGTGTTGGTAACTCAATTAATTCTCATAACCATTATTCATTTGAAGTTATTATGAATGCTGGTTATGTTAGACCTCCTACAATTGTTCCAGTTGATAATATTCAAGTTCAAAGTAATTTGACTGGAGCTCCAACCAACGTTGGTGTGCAAAATATCCCGTCAGCACTAAATATTAACGTGGATGTTAAAACTCCTGCATTGTCTATGATGTACCTAATTAGAGCATACTAATGAAGTTTTTAACAAGGGAAAGATCAAAATTAGGAACTGGTCCTGGGACTATTATTCAGTGGGCTTTGCCTGTTCAAGATCAAGATCCAGATGGTTCTACAAACGTCGTGGATTTACCAGCAGGATATCTTAAATGTGATGGTTCAATCTATACAGAAAGACAATATCCTGAACTAGCACGTATTCTTGGTACAGGTACTGCAAGCATTTACAAAAAAACGGATGTAACACTTTTAGATGATCAGTTTCAAGTTCCAGATATGGGATCTAAACATATTGAAGCATCTGTTAATTCTAACGTTGGTACATATAGAAATATTCAAAAAATTACTGCTAATTCTACTATCACTAAAGCAGGTGTTGGTGTAGAAATTACATCAAATGTAGGTAATTCAGCAAGCGTTGGATTTAATGGTGTGTTTACCGTACCGTCTCAAACTTTTGCTTTAAATGGTAATGTAGGGTGGACCGTACCAACCAACACAGAAGAAGAACAAGTACAATCACAGGGATTTGGTCCTCACATGCATTATTCTTCCACTGCTCGTGTTGCTATTAAAGAAGACCCAGGAAGTCCTGCAGGTGCTTACGGAAATACATCTAGACCATATTACGAGAGACCTGCTGACGCAACGACTCCTAATCCAGATTGTAATGCTGTTATGAATTCATATTATCAAAACAGAGACGGGAGTAATGCTACCAGAGGACCAAATAATTGTAATTCAACATGTGGTAATTTCGGTAATCATTGGATAGGTACTTATAGAGGTTATGACTCTGGTTGGCCACCACAAAAAACTCTTGTAACTAAAGATCATAACAGTTGGCCAAATGTTATCACAGTTACTATTGGTACTCTAAGACCATATGATCTTTCTCCTAAATCAGGTAATTTTGCATATCCACTTTGCAGAAATACTGAAGAAACAGTGTCATCTCCTCCAGGATCTGAGACTGTAAACTTAACACAACACTCTCATAGAATTGAGAAAGAAATTGGTGATACTAATTTTAATGCTACAACTGAAGTAGAAACTATTAGACCAGATGCACTACAAGCAACTGTAAATATAAGAACAGATACTGATACAAAGTTTGATGATATTGTATCTCCCTATATCGTTATGGAATTCCTAATTAAGTATTAAAATGCCTGTAAGATTAGAACACAAATATAATCACCATTATAGTGATATGCATGATGATAGTGGAATGCCTATTGGTACTATCATGTGTGTTTTTGTGGATACTAATGGAAATAATCCTGTTGATGTTGCTAATAACTATCCTGGCTGGTTATACTGTGATGGAGCACAACACAGTGTTAATGATTATCCAATGTTATATGATATAATTGGAGATAAGTATGGTGGTACAAATCCCAGCACAGTTACATTATCTGATTGGGGTAATCCTGCTGGTACAGTACAAAATGCTGTATTCAATGTACCTGATATCAGAATGAAAAGAGTTGTAGGTTCTGGTGGTGTGGACGGTGCAGGATCTATTACACCTGATGATGCACAGATGAACGTTGGTGATGTTGGTGGTGAGTGGTATATTTCAAGAGCTAGACAAAACGAAGAATATGGTGTAGGATCAGTAAGGGTAACAGGTTACAATGATTGTATTGGATTTGTTGGAGGCACACTAGGAGGAACTGCAGAAATTACTATTGGTCCATTGCAATCAAGAATTATTAACGGTCCACCTCCACATGGTCATACTCTTTTAACTTCTGAAAGAGATCAACGTAATGGTGGTGATAATGGTCTTCCTTATGATGGTGAAAAGTCTCCAAACTATATCACTAACTTAGGACCAATTGCTCAGTGGGATCCAACAGGGGGAACACAAGCAGAGCATACTCACTACTTAGCAGAATATTCTCCTAACAGAGTAGGTTCTAATCCACAGTATTCCTATTGTAAGTCAGAACCTTATTATTCTGCAGCAGAAGCAGATGCATATACAAATGCTTATGGTGCTACAAAAGTAAATGATGGTGCTACAAATGATAGAGGACAAACAGTAACTATGTTTGAATCTCAAGCATTAACTGGTGCTAATGCAGTTACTCCCGCACAGGCAAATATGTCTCTTAATGAGGGAACAATTACAATGACCCCTGGAGAACAATTAAGTGTAACTGCAGGGATTATTCCACAAACTGCTGTTCCACTCGTACTAAAATACTTTAGAGTAAAATACTTAATTAAAGCTTGGTAATATTATGGCGATAACAACTCCTGGATCATCGAATTTTAATGAGATGGTCACTCCTATCATTCCTATTAATATGATGGGTGGGAAGGCAGAATATAATGATTTCATTGCTGTTTATAAAAATTTCATGCCCTCTGCGGTATGTAATGATGTTATAAGTTTTTATAATGAATGGAAAGAACAGGCAGTTCAACAACATATGGAGAAAGATCTTCGTAGTCGTCAGGCATTTGATAATTATGAAGCGAGTATGACTGGAGATAGTCAATTTGCTACTGGTGAACTTGGGAGAAAAGATCTATCTATTATGTTAGAAACTCTTAATTCACCACTAACTGCTAGGATAAATCAATACTTACAATCTGGAGTTAATGATTACTGTTCTCAATATAATGCACTTAAGACTACACCATTGACTTCGTGGGCATGTAAGTTTCAAGAAACTCCTGAGGGTGGTGGATATCATGTTTACCACTATGAACGTGGATCATGGAGTGAAACTGCTAGAGAACTCGTCTGGATGATATATCTCAATGAAGATTTTCAAGGTGGAGAAACTGAATTTGTATATCAAAAACGTAGAATTGAACCAACTACAGGCACACTGGTTATTTGGCCAGCAGGATTTACTCATACACATAAAGGAAACTTAGTGCTCTCAGGTACTAAATATGTTGTAACTGGATGGTACTATCAACAACCAATATAAGACATGGCTATCACAAATAAAACAGTCCAAATCAGTGGATTAAATAAAACTATCGTTCGTGGTGGTTATTCCAGAACTTTTTCAGATAAAGACTGGGAAACTTTCATAACTCCTATCATCTATCCATTATGGCATAGTGATAAGGATATTCTAATAGCATTTAACTATCAAGACTCTCCAGTAGAGACATGGAAGTGTGAAAAGAAAAAGTATGTTCGTAATCATACTACAGGAGAATATTTTTGGAAACCATATCTTTTTACTGAAGTAGAGACCGACGTAGTACAAAAATTTGTTGCTGATATAGATGAGGCATTTGATGCACAACTTTCAACTGAATTTTCTGATATACAGCACAGAATGTCTAAGGTTATTGAGCAGTCTAAAGGTTTATCTCTTACAAGAGTCAAAGCATGGAGAGATTTCTTCTTACGTTCTAGTGATTGGTCTATGTTAGAAGATGCACCTGTTACTGCTGATGAAAAAGAACAGTGGAAAAAATATAGGAAACTATGTCGTGAACTCCCAGATCAATTTGAGTCTGGTACTCAAGTCCTTGCAGAGATTAAAATTCCTATTGACCCTATCATTTACAAAAAGAATTATTTGCCCTATAATGAAGGAGCAACATATCTTGGTAGTGATGATCAGTGGGTAACATTCCCAGGAAAAGATACCCCAGGTGGTCAAATGGAAGAAGCAATGCAGAGATATGTCGATCTAGCATTGAATCTTACAAGACCTGCACCATTGTTTAATGTATCTAACCTTTCTCAAATTACTGATCCAGTTGAAGCTCTAATCAAACAAATTGAAACTGAGCAAGCAATGCTAGAAGATTTAAAAGCACAACAAAGTGAATAATGATTCGTCAACATACATGGTTAAGTGAAGTCATTTGTAAAAATATTAATGATCTTTACAATTGTGGTGAGTTTCTAGATGGTAAAACGACTGGTACTACCAATAGAGAAGTCAAAAGGAATAGAGAATTAGCAGGAGATGTAGTTGATACAGCAGCTAAATTGTTCATGGATGCATTTAGAGAAGATCCATGGATGACTTCTTTTCATATGAGACATTGTACTGCACCATTGTTCAATGAATATGATGCAGAACTAGACAATAATGGAGAATACAAACTCCATTGTGATAGCGCTATCATGAATGGATTACGGAGTGATCTAGTTATACTAACTGCTATAAATGACGAGAGTGAATATGAAGGTGGTGATTTAACAATTAAAGTTGGTAATATTGATTTAGTTTTAAGATTAAAGACAGGTCAAAGTGTTGTATTTGATCCTAATCTGTGGCATACAGTATCACCAGTTACAAAAGGTAAACGTAGAATGTGTGTTATGTGGGCAGAAGCACTAATTCAAGACGCATGGACAAGAGAAATGTTCTACGATTATATTGATATTGCTGCAAGATGTTTAAATAGTATAGACGAAGATAAATGGTTTGAGCAGGGAAATGAAACAGATCCTGCTACATACCTTGGAGCACTCAGACAAAAGATACTACGTCAGTATTCAAACCCACTTAACAATTAATCATGGAAAATTTTCTAGACCTTCAAGAATTAATTTCACTATCATCACTGCAATCTTTTGCTAATGATAAGGTAATTTTGTTTTACAATGCATCTAATATTAGAGACTTAGAAGCAAAAGGTGATACCACTAAACTGAATACAGTTTATGAGTTCTATAAAAATTTGATGCCTGATGCATTATATGCAGAGTTTTTTAATTCATCCTTTGGTGGTATTACATATAAAGATGAATATACAGCACAAGATTTTGCTGAAGACTATTTCCCACGTCCTGCACTATCTGTTGATTCAGATCACTATGTCTATGCGTGTGTATTTAAAAATGGTGTTATGGTTTGGGAAAATACTGATCCTCCGACAAGTTAGAAGGTCTGTATTGAGTGACTAAGAAAGAGTCTCCTGCTTTATGATAACCATGAAATTGAATAGCAGTGGGTATGCCCTCTAAGTAAGCGGTAAAGTGTCCATGGGGTTCACGAAACTCCAAATTAGTATCCTTTTTTGGATACAGGAACACTTCACCGTCTTTTATTTTGTGTGATAAATTATACTCTACACATTCAGGTTCAAATGGACGACTGTTCCATAAATTAAACATAAGTGTAACTCTTTTGTCTCCAGGCTGTATATGTCCCATACTTGCAGGAACTCCATGGAAGTATGGTAATGACCAACAAATATGCTTACCCATTTTTGGATAGGACCAAAATGACCAGTCATCATTACCAGTTGCATATACACCTTCAGTCTTTGACCAGTCGTGATGTTGATCACATACGACAGTAGGTTGTCCACCGTCGCATAGATATGTTACAGTAGAAAATGGTGCTGCAAGATACTCACCAGTTTGTCTGAATCTACCGACATCACCGTCTACATGAAAATACCATTGACTTTCAATAGTATCATGTGATCTAATCCACCATTCAGCACCTAGATATCCTTCTAATCCATGTTGTTGTGCTGATTTTAATATGAAATTTTCAATTATATTTGATGGTGATTTACTCAATTCATACCACCAAGTCTTTTTTTCTTCTGGATCTTGTGCTAGAATAGTATTAGCTTCTACACGTAGGTCTAAAGCACTCTCTTCGGTGAGATAATTATTATATGATTCAATACTCATGACTAATAAAATTCATCCACTGTTTCCTACAGTTATTTACCAATGTAAGATTGATGGACATGAAAAATGGAAAGAATTGTTGGAATCGAAAACAGAACATCATTTTGATCCATGCACATTTGCAGACAAATATGCTAAAGGATATCATTTAACTGGTGAAGCAAGAGGTAAGAGTGTAATCCATAAGGATGAGGATCTATCTTCATTCTTTACTATTATAGCAGATAATGTTCGTGAATGTCTGAATAGTGCAGGAATGAAATCAGATATGCATGATCTTCATTTCATGAAGTCATGGTGTACTATTAAAGAGTATACAGACACTATGTCTGAACATAATCATGCATGTTCTGATCTATCTTTCGTATACTATGTTAGCACACCATACAAAACTGGTCTAGTATTTACTATTCCAAAGAGTCCAAATGAATATTTTGGTGGAGTTTTTGATCCTAAACCAGATCCACGTTCACATAAGTTTGACGATAATTTTATTAATGCAAGTAGCACATTTTTACCAGTAGAGGCAGGAGACCTTCTAATATTTCCTGGGTCCATGCGTCACTCAGTACCACCAGAGGGACATAAGAAAGGAAAGTATTTAAGAAGTATTGCAGGAGATATTAAGATCTCATTAAAGGAAGAATATGTTAACCTAGAGACAGGACTTATTCATCCGTCACACTGGAGGACATTCTAATGCAGCACCTTGATTTTAGATGTAGGATTCTCAACTATAAGACACAAGAAGTTAATATTGTAAAACTTCTTGAGAGAATTTATGATCCTAGTTGGGATAAAAATATTGATACAGAAAAATCATCTGGTTTGATTGGAGGATATCAAATTAGATATGATGAGAACCTTAATAAAATGTGTGGCGAAGAAATCAATACATTTATGAATGAGGTTGTATATAATGTAGTACAAGAATATTGTATGCAAGAGTTTATTTACAAAGGTGGTACTGATGGTGGATTACCTCCTATTGCTATTGATCTAACAGACTATTGGATCAATATTATGCCCCCAGGATCATATCAAAGAACAATCTCACAACATAACTGTAATTTAAGTGGTACATTTTATTTGCAAGCACCTGAGGGATCGGGAGATATGTATATTCAGTCACCATATATAAATGGTATTGAGACTATAATAACTACGGCAACTGAATTTATTATACCTCCAATAGTGAGAGAGGGGTGGTTATATCCTTCATCACTTCCTCATTTCATATCCAGAAATGAATCAGATGAGGATAAAGTATCAATTTCATACAATTTGAAACTAAGAAATAAATAACTGTGCTATATTATAATGAAAGAATTAAGTATCGCTATGAGAGATCAAGCATCTGTAGGAGATGAGTCTCCTGCTATAAAATATGATAGAGCACTGTCTCTATTCACTGAGTCTGTAATGAAACCAGACCATGATTTACGTGGGTGTGCTCATAACCAAGGATGTTATGAAGAACTCATGGAAATTAGAAAACATGTTCTAGAATATCTTAGAACATTAAAAGAAGTTACATTTCATACTAATCCTGATGAGAGTGACGAAATTGAATCATTGAAAACAGTTGAAGTGAAAGCATCAAGTAAATGGAGATAGATCCACAAATAATTAATGTTTGTCCTACATTTATAATCTCACAAAAATTTTCTGCTTCTAAGGCATGGAGATTAAAAAAACAGATACAAGAATTAGAGTTTATTGCAAGTCCGAGACAAACTAAGAATACTCGTATCTTAGATCTCCCTTTTATGAGAGAATTAAAAGCTACGATTGCAGGTACAATAGAAAACCTTATACACAATCTTGATAAGGATTCTAAGAACGCAGGTTTTAAATTCTTAGACTCGTGGGCAAATCAGTATAACAGAGGGGAAGCAGCTCAAGTTCATGTACATCCAAATTCACAGTTTAGTGGAGTAGTATTCTTTGACGATGATGATAAGTTGATGTTTCATAGACCAGATCCATGGCATGATCCAATGCTACCTATTAATATGATAGTGAAAGATGATAATGAGTATTACAGAACTCATACTCATCATCAAATTACTGCAAATGCAGGCACTATCATTGTGTTTCCTTCAATGTTAGAGCATTCTACTATGCGTTCTGATGGAGATAGAGTCACGGTATCATTCAATACTTTTCTCACTGGAGATTTTCATATGGAAGGACATACACTACAAGGAACAAATCTTGCTTGACCTTCTGCACATTATCAGTTACAATAGAGATTATACAACTCATTATCATGAATCTACCTACAAACGTACCACTAGACACAAACCAAATCAGATTTATTCTGGACATGATGATGGGTTGTCCCCTAGGACACACAAATTCTTACTCAGAACAGAATGATGTAATTGCAGAAGATCTTTACAATCATCTTGAAGCACACTTAAATGCAGCAAATGCTGAACTATCAACAGGTAAATGAGCGAAGATTTTATCAGAACATACGATAAAGTATTGACGAGACAGTTATACGATAACGTCGTATCAATCTGTGATGAAAAGAAAGCATTTGAAATTCCTCGTTCTGTTAACAGAAAACAAGAACATGTGAATGATATGCAACTACTGTTAGAACCAATCTATCCTGAGGTTGCCCGTCAAATCACGGAACTGGTCATGCATCGTATGGTTATACCATATTTTGCTGAGTTTCCTGCTAGTAAAATGGAGGGAAGATGGACCAGTGGTTCAACCTTATATCAAAAGACAGAACCAACAGGCGGTTATCACATCTTACATGCGGAAGCAACTGGATGGTATAATAGTACTCGTGTCCTAGCATGGATGATTTACTTAAATGACCTTCAAGATGAGGATGATGGTGGTGAAACCGAGTTCTTATATCAAAGTCGAAGAGTCAAACCAAAGAAAAATCTAGGTGTAGTGTGGCCAGGTGGTATCACACATATGCATAGAGGTAATCCACCATTGAAGAAGACTAAAAAGATTCTTACTGGATGGGTTACACCATGTGGTGATATGCACCTCTATGAACCAAACTTCATTTCTGCAGAACAGGATAATATGCAGATAAAACAAGACGGAAAACCTTACAAGAGATGACTAACAAATTTATGAAAAGGCGAGATAAAATCAGAGCACAAATGAAATCTAGATTTTATTATATGTTCTGGGGTGCAGCAACAGTTGCTGTTGTAAGCGGACAATTATATGTCGGCACATCCTATCGTGCTATGGCGAGGTCAATGAACAGATGGTTTGAAGAGACTATTGAACTCATACAGATACCACAAAGACAAAGAAACAAGGGATACTATTCTGTTCCTAAACCAGAGGACTACGATCCCAGTAAATCATACCCAATTATTCAATGATCTTTCTATTCTCAATGGCGGGTTTCCTAAACCTGCTATTCTATATCTTCGCAATTGGATTTGTAATCTCATTGTTACTCGAGCAGTACATCAAGGTGAGACCACTATCTCCTGATAAGTGGATGAATGATAGAAACCAACATATTGTAGAGACCAATCGCAAATACTGTTGGAGACAGGCATGGATAACAAATATATTCTGGTTCCTATGTAACATAGGTATATGGTTAATGCTTAGGAGTCAACAGACACCCTCAGATACATTTTGGAACGGGTTATGAGCAGTGAACTGTTACTCAGGATATACAAGGTAGTTACAATTAAGACAGAACCTAAATATCCTCCAGTAAGGAAACATTATAACGTGGCGACTTATGGGTAGAGAGTATGCTAAGGATCGTAACGAATACTTTCGGGAGTTTCATCGTGTGATAGCACCAGTAGTCGTGTTGAAGGTAGATGGTAAAGAAGAAATGCAAGAAATGGAAGTGCCCAAAGTACAAGGGGAAGAAGTGTAACTGTGGTAGACAGTTGAAGAAGTGACCACTGTGTGTACACAGAGAGGCAGATGTGTATTATAATAAGTGTATACTAAACAAGACACATCATGATCAAACTAGGAACTCAAGTCAAGTCTAAAATACACGATGACCTTACAGGTTCAGTTGTAATACTTGAGAGATCAAACAACTATGCAGTTGTAAGTACTCATATTGATGACTATGAGATGATGACCGTAGAGTGTTTCCTATCTGACTTGGAGGTTGCATAATGAAATATTATTATGATATTGTCTGGACAGATTACCAGTATGAAAAGAATCTAACTACAAGTCAAATGCAAGAGAAAGAGCATGTTGATGAAATGATCAGACGTGTTGACCATATGAAATGGCAAGATGAACAACGTGATAAGTGGATGGGTGGAGACTCACCACAGTACACAGTACCAGAAGATTGTCCATTCTAAACATTCCGTAGACAGTTCAACAAGTTGCACACACCCCCAACACAGGGGGTTTTTTATTGCTATAATAATAGTATAAACACAAGGACATTATGACCTCAACTATGACTTCCGCTCAAAGAGCACGCAAAGTGATCGAAGATAATATATTTCAGCACACTCAATCACTATGTGAAGCACTCCAGAGGGATTTTGAGAAGGATTCTTCATCAGGTTATAGTTTCGTCATAGAGACAGGTAAGAAGTACTATAAGGTTATTATGGAGACAGGAGACGGATCACGTTCCGTGCATTGCTTCGTAGACAAGAAAACAGGAGAAGTATATAAGGCAGCAAGTTGGAGAGGACCTGCTAAACACGTTCGCTTTGACCTACGTTTGATCAAGGATCGTGAGTATTTGTTTGAGAACGCGGACTGGGCAGGCGGATATCTATACATGTGATTGACTTTAGCACAATAATATGCTAAATTAGTACAGTAGTTCATTCCATTTCTCTCATGTTTGTACCTACATTTTATATCGTTGCTGAAGGTAATGCGTATGCCCTCGACATTGACGGCATACCATTCGGAGCGCCTGTATTTAATGATGGTAAAATTGATTGGGATAATGCCTACGATTTTGATCCTTGCGATGTCGAGGACATTGAGTACGTAGCACATATCATACAGCATCTTCTCAAGGTGCGCAATTTAACACAAGAACACTTAAAACAGGTCACTACTACATGAGCATCGTCACCGACGACTTGGTTGAGAATCTCATTCAACCACCATATGTAAATCCGTTCTATGGACAACACACTACGTGGATAGTTCCAAGATCCGATTTAGACGAGGAGGAGACACGAAGATACTGGCGGTATCACAAACGTTTCCCCAACGAGTTTGCAGGAGCAATTAACAAATT
>VTLG01006148.1_pt1 | contig 21636 bp, 28 predicted proteins | sample 4694571 | NCBI WGS metagenome assembly VTLG01 (sample SAMN12604809, study PRJNA352737) | marine metagenome | biome: ENVO:00000447; feature: ENVO:00000209|ENVO:00000569|ENVO:01000036; material: ENVO:00002151; isolation source: viral sequences binned using virsorter ... | reverse complement strand
ACTCCAATAAATACATTTTCGTTACTACCTAATGAATTAGAACCAGCATCAGTATCATTCATTGCACCATAACCAATAGCCATATTGTATCCACCAGTCGTGTGAACTAAACCAGCGTTGTAACCAAAAAAAGTTGAGTATCCGCCTGTTGTGAGAGCCTTACCACTTTGATAACCTACTGATGTCACTCCAATTCCAGATGTCAATGCTGTTAAAGAATCATAACCTATCGCAATCGTACCAGTCTGAGCATTAGTTCCTGTGCTATTCATAGCATTTGTGCCGATAGCAATGTTTCTATTTACTGCTGTAGATGCGGTATTTAGGTCGCCACCAACAAGAGCATCTAATCCTATTGCAATATTATCATCTATTGAGCCGTTAGTACCTTCATCTAAAGCACCACCAGCCGCAAAACCAATAAGAATATTTGCATTCTCTGCTACTCCCATAGCACCACCAGCGTTTCTGCCGATTGCGACATTAGAGCCGCCTGTTGTAAGAGCATCCAAAGCGGCTTGTCCAATTGCGACATTTGAACTTCCTGTTGTGACATCATTTAATGCCTGTGAACCAACCGCTGTATTATTATCGCCTTCTGTAAGAGCTTCTAATGAGTGGACACCTAAAGCTGTATTGTTATTTGCTCCATCCATTGCACCAGTCATTGTTGAATATCCAACAGCCGTATTTTGGTCTACTCCAGCCCCAGCCCAGTCTCCACTTCCAGAAGATGCTCCAATAAATGTGTTATCTTGGGCAGTTGTATCTCCACCAGATTGGCTCATTGTTCCCCATCCAAGACAAGTATTAGCTCTTCCTGTAGTATGCTCATCCATTGAATTATAGCCAATAGCAATATTATATGCCCCAGTTGTCAATGCAGTAAGAGCTTCTTTTCCTATCGCAATAGTACCATCAGCAGTATCGCCTGCTAATGCTCCAGCTAATGTATTAGAACCTATTGCAACTATATTACTACAGTCTTGATTTGCCCAAGTACCGCCACCAGAATTGTATCCTATAAAGACACAATCATCAGATGCTTTAGATGTTGAACCAGCATCTGTATCATCCATCGCAAAAGCACCGATGGCAACATTGCGTAACCCACCATCGTGAACTAACATGGATTGATGCCCTAAAGTTGTGTTGTAACTTCCTGACGTATTTGCTTGTTGAGATTGGTATCCGACTGCCACATTTCCAGCTCCAGATGTCAATGAGACTAAAGCCCCTGCACCGATACCAACCGTACCGCTTGCGGTACTTGTTAATACACCAGACATAACATTATAACCTAAAGCAACGCAATTACTTACATCATTACTTGCAATGTTTCCACCCATTGAATAATTACCAACTACAACATTCTGGTCGCAGTCATCTGTTGCTTGGTTAAATGCTTGATACCCAAGAACAACATTACCATCAGCAGTTGTTAAATCGTTCCCTGCTTCGTGTCCTATCAATAAATTGGAATTTCCACCACCAGCAAGATTCGCACCTGCTAAATAACCAAAGATGGTATTGCCAGAACCATTACCATTATTACTTAGTGAGATTCGGGAGTTGTTGTCTAATACTAAAAATTGGATGTCTGTAGAATTTTGATTTGCTACTATAAAAGAACCATCGTTACTTGCTCCACTTGCATTCATAGAACCAATAAACATATCACAACCATCACCAGTTCTAAATTGTATCGCAGAAAAAGCAGTATCAGTTGTACTTGCATTTTCTAACTTCAGTAATGCGTTTGCATCTGTTGTAAAATTATCTACTGAATATGCAACGTCAATAGTTTCTTTGACATGAAGTATTGTATCTGGAGATTCCTCGCCAATTCCAATATTTCCATCTGTATGAATCCTGAGTCGCTCACCCCAAGAACCGCCATTATGAGTAATAAAGTTTATTCCATTTGTTGAATTATTACCCGCAAATGAAAACAAATTTTCTGAGGCATCGTGACCAATCATTCCACCTGAAGTACCATCAGCCTTGTGAACATAAAGTACAGACCTAATATCTAAGCTGTGTTCATCAGTACCATCAGATTTTACCTTAACTCTGCCTAATGACTCTATTGCACTTCCTGTACTATCTTGCTGAACCTTTAATGCTGTAGTTCCAGTAGATGATGCGTGGTCATTATGGATAAATAATAAATTATTTGTATTACTTGAACTGTTTCCTGTGTGGAATATTTCTACCAATCCTCCAGCATCTGTTGATGCTAAAGCTGTGCCTGTTTGTTCAACCCTTATAGCCGCACCAGATGTCAAAGCACTTGGATTCGTATAGAATACACTACCCGTAGTGGCAGTTGGAGCATCTACATACATAACAGTTGCTGAAGTAGATTCACTATCTATATGTAAAGCATGACCATTCCCATTTTGGTCGATACTTAAACCAACGCCAGTAGAGTCTTGTACAATCTTTAAACCAGTAGCACCAGTTGCACTTGCGTTGTCATTATGTATCTCTGCTAAATTTCTTGTACCAGTAGATGATGAATCAGATTTAAGATATAGCATTCTACCAGTAGTTAGGGCGTCAGATTCTACATAGACACTATGAGATGTAGTATTTTCTGCATCAATAGAAATAGCATTGTGGTTTTCATTGTGGTCTATATATAAGGCGGCTACAGCCGAATCTTCTTGAATGTGAAGTTTAGTCGCTGGAGAATCTGTACCAATTCCAAGCCTTTTATTAGCTGCATCATAGGTCATACCAGTAGTACCACTTGTATCTCTAAAGTGTATTTTTTGAGTCGTAGCTGGTGCTTGTAGCAATGCTCCTGTACCTGTAGAACTGTATAAAACATTTTGGTCATTGCCTTCAATCCAACCAGTAAAGCTCACATCACCACCCGATTTAATTCTCATCCTTTCAGTATAAGCCGCTGAGGTATTCGTACCAAATACCAATTCTGTACTATTATTATCTGCCGCAAAAGTATCATCTGCTTCTGCCCATATAGCCGCACCTGCCAATATCGCATCTGTACCACTTGATTCTAATGGTGCTGAAAATTCTATCCTACCTAAGTAATCACCATCTACAACAGTAGTTTCAGAAGTTTGAAGTCTAATTACTGCTCCAGAAGCTGAACCACTACCAGCCGCACCTCTCGCTGTTAACGCACTTCCTGTACTATCATTTCTAATATATAATCCAGTAGTACCAGTCGCACTTGCGTTTTGATTATAAATCATTACAAGGTCACGAGCAGTTGTATCTGATGAATTAGAATGAAAATATGCCGCCCTACCATCTACCAAAGAGTTTGCACTTGAAACATTTAAACAAGTACCAGAAGTGATTGCAGGAGAGGCTATATGAATCCCGTGCTGTGAAGTAGCCTCTGTATCAATATATATGGCTGGGTTATTAGCATCTTGGTTTACTGAAATAGCATAAGCCGCACCGCTTTGATTTACTGTCAAACCGACAGTTGCGGCTGTATTGGTAATTGCCATATCTCCAGTTAATACTTCTGAATATGACATTGAACCACCACCACTTACAGTTAAATCACCTGAAATGGTAACATCTCCAGATATTGTACCACCTTCCAATGCGACATTTAATCTATTATTTGTAGCATCTAAGGCCATGCTTAGTGCTTCTTGTGAGGTTACTGAGTTTGCGGAAACTGCGTTTCCTGAAGAGTCTAGAAGTACTTTGTTTAGAACTTCTTTTGCGGTGAACTTATTTGGGTTTGCCATAATCTATCCTATATTCCTCCACCACCGCTTAAAAGCATCCATATAGTTAAATTATATGTCTCACAACTTAGCGTCTATAAGAACATATAATCAATCAATTATATTAAGTAAAACTGTTTGGAACGACTGCTCGTGTACCTCCGGTCTTACTTCTTTTCTTTGTGCCGTATTTCTTAACGGCTTGATCAAATTTTTTCTCATGTTGCATCATTAAACTCAATGCTATCTGTGCCATACCAGCATCTGATTCGGTACCAGCCTTATCCATATATAGACATTTCTTAACATAATCAACGATCGCAGAGTGAAACAAATTGTCTATATCTGGCGTATTTGTTATTGCAGTAACCTTGCTTGGGTTTCCATAGTAATGCAAAAGCAAACCATTTGTCACTGAATGGTCAAATGCCTGATATGCCTTCCTGTCTGTCCTTGATTCATTCGTAGAAGAATATGTAGTGATTAACCCTAAGTGGTCTCCCCTAATGAAATATAAAACTTTATCTTCTGGATACTTAATATTACTTGCCATTATGAAGGCTCCTCTATTGCAGATTCAGACGTGTTATCAAACATCAATGGCTCGCCATCTAATACCCTAGGTACCCGTATATAATCATCGTCATCATCCATAACATCTACTCTATAAACTTTATTTATACCCATAACATTACTACTGGAGTCTGTTGCACTGTCTGACAAGTCGTAAAACATTTGATTGGCAACAATGTTTATTTTGGCAGACATTGACTTCTGTGAGTATTGACCAAGCTCATTCAATGCATCATTTATCAAAGACATGATATATGTTTCAGGTGCATTAGGAAATACCTGCCTAACTCTACTTATAATCTGTTTAACTGTTAATGATTGTATCGCCATTATCTCAACGCCTGTAATCCTTTGTCGTAATCTGCTTGTAATTTAGCTTGTTGTTTCTCATACTTGCCATACTCACTTGCATCTGCCGCCAGTCTTGCTTGAGCCTCATTGCCGTAAGCCTGAGCTATATTAATTTTTGATTGTATCTCATTTGCATATCCCTGTGCTGAATTAAGATAACCACTTACTACTTGATTGTAGCCACCAACTTGTGAGATTCTAGCACTAACTTCATTTGCATAAGCCTGTGCTTCATTAGCTGATGCGTTTGCCTCTGATAAAAATCCATTACCTACAGTAACATGACTAGCCGCTAACTCAGGGTCTTCATTAGAAGAGTTTGCTGATGTTACAGCTAGGTCAAACTCTCCATTCGCTAAGGCTACCGCAGTATTAATTCTTCCTGATGCGGTTACTATAGCCGATAAAGCCGTATCAATACTTGCATCAACTTGAGTTGCTGACTCTCCCAGTTGGGTAACTGCCGCATCTACTTGAGTATTGACCAGATCACAAATAGCCTGAGTCTCATCCAGTTCTGTGTTTATAGCTGTTAATGCCGTGGTTACATCTGCATTGCTTGACTTGCTTGCCATTAAATTTTGTAGTGATCTTATTGCACCATATAACACAACAAGATGCTCTGCCTCATCTGGAAATACCGCAATCGCACTATCTCCATAAGCCACTGCCGGATACTGGACTTCTGAATAAGTACAGGAGCCGCCATCTGGAACAACATCCAGTCCATTATTATCTATATAGTACGCAGGGTCTGTAACAGTAGCGTGTATCATTTCATCTGCATCAGTCACTCTTCCTTTTTCACTTGCTTTTACCTGTCTACATGGTTGTTGTATGTCCCCATCGCTCCTAAAGACATTTAACACCTTGCCAGTATTTAAGGTACTTGCTGTACCAGACGTAAAAGACTGAGATGCCGCACATAGGGGTAAAAGCCTAGCGGGTAGATTATTAATAACTTCTTTAGCCCCATCCGTAAGAAATTGCGTTAGCTCGTCTTGAGTAGGGGCACTGCTACCATCTAGAGCAAGGCTTGTCAATCCCTCTACCTGTACTTCAAATGTTGCCATTATACACTCGCAACAAACAATTCAACATTAACATCATTAGTACCAGAGTCAACTACTATCTTAGATAAATCTTCAAAACTACTAAAAGCTGGAGACGTATCTGTTTCTCCTAGCATAAAATCATCAGGCGTTCCAAACATTAAACTTTTTCCAGCCTCAACTACAAACTGAGCATTGTCGCTTGCCCCAACAAGAGCAACGTTGACAGGATTACTACTATCTAAATTTGTTAATCTTATATATCTCACATCATTTACATCAAAAGCTCCCGTAGATGTACTAACTGCGGCGGCAAATGTAGCAATCGTTGTATCCCCTGACGCTGGAACAGTTACAATTCTTTTATAAATTTCATTTATACCAGCAATCTCTAGCGTTCTTTTAGAGCCATAGTCCTGATTGTCCAGTACAATTTCTTCTTGTATTTTTACTTTTAATATAGCCATTGTTATTTCTTTATTTTCTTTATCTTGCCATTGTGAGTTCTAGCGAACTTATGAGTTTTAGTTTCTCTAATCAATGTACCAGAGTATCGCTTGCCACCCCATTTCCAACTTACTTTCTTTGCCATTATTTACCCCAACTTTTTCTTGCTTTTAACTTAGAACCTTTACTCAGCTCTCCAAAGTGATATAACCTTTGAGACGACTTTGAATGAGTCTTTCCACTATGAAGTTGACCATTTGGCATTTTATGCATGCCGCCCTTCCATACCTTACCTTGCTTTGTATAATGATTTACGCCTTTCATAATAACCCTACCATTTTACCTTATTTGCCCAGTAAGCCGCAGACATTTTGCCTTTAGCTATGTTTTTACCGTGCCTTGCCTTAAAAGATTTACGTCTTGCTTTTTGCTTGGCTGATTCTCCCTTTTTTGGTTTACCAGCAGTTTTAACTCCCTGCTGACCAAAGCGTATAGTCTTTACTTTAGAACCAACCTTAGCAACTACAACATGAGACTTTTTAGGATGACTTGGAGTACGTTTAGGTTTGTTATAACCAGATACCCCAACCCTTTTAAGCCTAGAATCTTTTTTCTTAGACACCTCTTCTCCTGTTCATTTCGCTAATGTTTTGATCCATACTTTGCACAGACAATTCAACATCTGTTCTTTTTCCCATATCAGAAGCCATCCACATATTTGTAGTGAATTTACTTTCAGAAGCTCTTTTACCACAAGAGCGACAGGTGAACCAGTTGTCTTTATTGTCTTTTTTGCAATGTATACATTTATTCATTATTAATCCTTTTAGGTTTTAGGGGCCACCCTTTATTGATAGCCCCTACAGTACCTAAAACTGCTATCCTTATGTATTCGGATTATTAAGCACTCGCCGCTCCAACTAAGTGAACCGTACCAACTGCTGTTGCAATGTGCCCACTAAGATGCCAATTAGTACCATCGCAAACTAAAGACAACTTTAGACCTTCCGCTGACTGTGCAACAGAACCATCTACTGTTATTTTAGAAATGCCATTAAATGCATCTACTGTGCTATTTGCCGCTAAGGTAACAATGCCACCGTAAATATCAGTTCCGTCTGCACCGGTTGTTATGCTGAAGTCTGCATCATCGTCAGAATTGACAGTGAAGCAAAAATCATAATTAACACCAGCGACTGCATCGGAAGCTGTCGGTAGAGTTAAAGCTACATTATTATCCACAGCGGACATATCAACAGCGAAAAGAGTTCCAGACTCACCCGCAGTCAGTGTTCTAGTCACTGCCGCAGAATTGTCTATTTTTTGAAACGCTCTTTCACCAGTTTGATAACTTGAGCTATTTGCGTTTAAACTAGCTGATTTCATTACTCAACTCCTTAATCGTTTTCAAGGTTAATTAAGGCATGAGACTCAGAAAGAGTGACCTCAAGACCGGCTTCGGTCAAGATCATATCTTTCCTTAAATCCTCATCAGCAGACTGGACATTGGTTTGAACCTGTGTATCACGGTTAATTCCATTGCCTATCAACGGGCGATAAGAGACCTGACTCATGTCAGCCATTAGCATAAAACCGTCTGCAATTCCTCTGAATAGTGGCTCTTTAACCAGATTCAGTCTTCCATGGATAGTATCAATAACCATAATAGAATGACCAAACGCACCTTGGCGACTTGTCATGTCCATTCTATAGTTGTTATTACTATGACCCATTGAAGCATCAAGAAATGCACCATCGCCAAGCTTATTGAAGAATGTGATCACTGGAAGTGAGCAAAGCACTAATTTATCTGATGCTCCACCCCTTGCCGGATCAAAGATCACTTCAAGGTCACTTAGCAATCTGTCGTATGTCATTTCTGCCTGAGCTGTACTTCTGTAGTAAGCACTACCAGAAGAATAGCTAAAAGCCGCATCGTTAACCGTTGGATTAACATTCTTTAGAATATGACCTACGAGACCTTCGGTGTACTGAATACCGCCTTGACGAGCTTTTTGACCAAAGAGCATAGCTCTTTCAATGTCAACTTTATGCTCACGAAGCTTATCAGCCCAGATACGACTCCACTCATCTGCATACCCACGATAGCGAGTTGCATAAGCGGTGTTTGTCATTTCAGCGGCTGTTTTAAAGATCTGGGTGTACCCATATCCATCTTCTAGCTCGGTTGAGAATACATCTGGAGAACCAGAACCCTCTTCAAAAGAAGTACCGATGATCTGACAGGTGTCGTTATCTGCTACTGAATTGTATCCAGTTACGTTTGAATTAGACAGGTCGATTACTTTACCAGTAAAGCTACTGTCACTTGATCCGTGCGTAATCGCCGAATCAACTCTGACAACTGCGTGTCCAATACCTGCGTCCCCTGTTCTGTCAACTGTCTGAACAATAAACACCATACCTTTTAACAAGTATTCAACAGCGGCACCACCGGAAGTATCAACAGTAAAACTGTATGAAGAACCAGCGGCAACTGTACCAACTGCCCCTTTTACAAGAAAGGAACGATCGGTGAAGTTGATTTTGTTGCGATTTTCCAAGTATCGAAATACTGGGTCATCGGTAGGTGCCTTAGAAACTTTAGAAAGATAGACAAAGAATGGAGATTCTTCAGGTGCCAACTCAGCAACCCGGTCTCCAAAATTAAATATCCGTCTTCTATCCGGTCTTTGGCCTACACTAGCATCAGAGGTAGTAGCAGTGACATCACTGGACTTTAACGTCCCTGTATTGTATGATATTGCCATTTTATTACCTTTGTGTTATGTGGTTGTTATTATGTTACGGCAATGCAGAACCAGACCCAGTACTCATAATACTATCAAAAACTTTATCAGCATCATTTTTTGGAGAATCAGGGGATTGCCCCTGTAACACTCCAGCAGTTCTAGGTGCTTGTTTAGCCGCACTTACCGCTTCCATTGTATCATTGTTAGCAACAGACTTGCCACTCTGCATCTGCCAAAGCTTCACTAGGTTATTCAAACCTACTTGTTCTTTAGGCTGTGTTGTGAATTGCAAGAACTCTTGAATATCACCATCTGACATTCTATAAGTACCTCTTAATTCATTCACAGTATTTTGCATTTGCATATCAGCCTGTATCTGTCGCTGTTGTTTTGCCATTACATCCTGCAACCTTTCATTCACAAGTCCTTCAATCTTTTGATTGACGTACCTACCTGAATCAGAGTTTTCGTTTGTAAAGGCATCCCAAGGATTGAAATCGTCCGCAGTTACTTCTGGCCCACGTTGTTGTTGAGCGGGTGATTGAGCTATACCGTTTTCAAGGACTTCCACAAGGTCTGGTCTCTGCTCTAGTAGCTGAAGAATTTGAGCCCCTTGTTGCAATTTAGCATTCTCAGCTTGTGACCGATCATACATGGATTGAAACTTTTTTGACTCGGCTTCATGGTCTATTAAAGTAGCCTCTTCTTGAAGTTGTTCCTGAGCAACAGCCACCTCTTCTGGCATGGCTTGTTCGTTTACGATATCTTCTACGAATCCCTCATTGGACATGGGTTGTTCGCTTTGGACGTTTGCTTCCTGTTGTTCTAGTGTTGACATAGATTCTCCTTAGATGTCTAGGCTTCGGGAGCTGAACCGACCTTTCTCTGTACTTCTTTGAGATTATTGGACAATTTCTCCACCTCTAGCTTCACCTCGTTTTCTAGTTTACCACGTTGTACCCTTCTATCAGCCTTAGATTCGGAATTGACTTCAGCCAATCTTGACTTGAATTTTTCAACTTCGACTCTCTTTCTGTCGCTGACAGATTCTCTTTGGGCAGTCTGCAAGTCACCTTGCAAATTCTTTATTTGTTCTTCCATTGCCTGCATTTGTTGTTGCATTAATTGTTTTTCTTCTGTTCTTCTCATAATGCCCTCTTTATCAAACAGCTCTGGATTCTTCTTTAATACTTCGTACCGGTCTACAATTCCCATCTGGAACGCCTCTAGGTATACATTTAGCTCTGCATACTTATTAGAAGGCATAGTAGAGCCCGGTTCAATTCTTATGTCATGTTGTTCTAATATGTGCTTATCTTTCTTCAGATCAACAACCGCACCACTTACATCTGTATAGAAATTTGCCATGACCTCAGTAATGTTATTGTTTGGCTGTGCCAGTCTAAATATTTTTTTGTAGGTATAGTGTCCTTTGGACAGGTTATACAGAACCTTACCTAACTTATTGACACTAAACTCTATATCCCTAAGTTTAGACTTAGGTCTTTCACTGCCCAATGCGATCATTCTTTCTGTTGCTCTCATAGTCTCTGGAGCCTTTTCTGCGAATCCGTGCATCATCTCTGGCAAACCAAATATAAAATCTATGTAAAACTCTGATTGTTGTATCAACCTATAGAACTCTCCAGCCAAAGGTTGCGGTGCTGGATAGTGTGGTTCCCCCTGAGAAGAGTCAACTTCTATTACAGCATTAGGGTTAGCCCAATCTTTTTCTAACTGGTCAAGGTCTTCAACACTGCCTAAAGGAACCAATAACTTTAAACCTGCTGAAGCCTGTGCATGAGACAAGGCGAGTGACCACAGTTTGTTAAGTAGCCTTTGCATAGGTCTGGCTCTGGAAACATCAGACTTTGGATAAGGTGTTCCAGTCCAGATATTTGGAAGGGGTATGATAGGATACTCGTCAGTATTTAATATTTGCTCATAAAGAACAACCTCACCCATAGACGCACAAACCTTAACTCTGGTCTGCAAAACTTCTATTGCAGTAAAAGCACCAATGTCAAAAGCCTCTATGTTCTCTTGATAAAACTGAGAGTACTCCTCTTGGGATAGTATGGACTCGTCCTGAGTCTGCATGTCAATGACCCTATAGTAAGGAACCTTGACCTTGTAGAATCTTTCAAGTACCTGATATTTATTTACCTCAAAGTAATCTTTGTCCTTAACCTCCGCTGGAGTAAAGACAGACATTGAGTTTCTATTTTGAGAAGAAGGATAGTCCTCTTCATCGTAGGTAAAGCCAGATATACTTTTTATAAGACCCGGTATCTCCTCACCGGTCTCTGGGTCTACCTTATCATCTAATTCAGGGTAGAGGTTGACGGCCTGTTCTCCCGTAAGAATGGTGGAAAGGATAATGCCATCCGAATCGCTGAACCAACGATTTCTAGAGCTGGGAGATGCGTAAACTCTAAACGGGTCAACATAAGTGAACTTCACGTCACCTCTACCAAAATCTGATTCTGAGTCGATATAGGCATACAAATAACCCATACCCGTGGTAGCGTAATCTTGTATTGCTTGTTTCATTTGCCAGTCACCATCTGACTTTTCCCAAACGTAACCCAGTATCCCATACCCGTGGTAGCGTAATCTTGTATTGCTTGTTTCATTTGCCAGTCACCATCTGACTTTTCCCAAACGTAACCTAGTATAGAACGCCATAAAGATGCTACTTGAACATCAGAGTCCTCTCTGGGGGTTATGGTAAAAGCTGGTGGTCTGGATGTAAGTACTGCTTTAAATTTTTCTATTGCGGCAGATACCCTGTCCATAGGGATATCCGCTTGATTTCTCTGAGAAAGCTCATCAGACTCATCTTGGGTAAAGTGGTTTCCAAGGTAGAAATCAATATCTTTACGAGCCTCAGTATCCCACTCTGACCTTGAATCACGCCATTGACGATACAGTTCTTCGTTATAGGAGGCTCTAGGGTCTTGATCCATGCTACCTTGGGCCGTATATAGAAGGAGAATATCCGCCAGAATGACCTTGCATACCCCTTAAAGCTCTTGCGTTTGCAGAGTCTCTAACGGTAGAATAAAAATGTTTAGCAATGTCTGCAACCTCAGAAGGAACTTCGCCTTCAAACTCGGTATAAGACTGCTTTGATAAAGTGGGGTCATTCATAAGTGTTTGTATCTTTATATACTGAAGAGCCTTTCTAGCTCTGTTGGTGGTGTCTTGATCCATGCCGCTTTGCAACGCCTCAGCTTGTTGACTAAGCATTTCTGGCATTTGATTTACGGGGCCACCATTTTCAAAACCTAACAAGCCCATTAAGCCTTTCTTGCCTTCTGGCTCTGCGGCTTCTGGATTTAATAACTGTTGAACCATATCAAAAGAAATAGAGTCTTGAGGCATATTCATAGCTTTTTCTTCAGCCCTGCTCCTTGCCACTTGCCTACTTAAATTTAATTGTGGCCTTAAAGCCTCACCTAAATAATACCTATTTCCATCATCGGTAGGCATTTCATAGACAGCCTGCATCATACCTTCAGGGGTTCTATTCATTCCGTATATACTACCACCATTTTCATAGCCTTTCATTTTATCCTTGACCACGCCACCTTGTTGAAATAAACCATAATCTTTCATTATTCTATATAATTCACTTAAAGAGTCTTCTCCCCTTTGATATACACCAGCAAATTCATCTTCAGCTTTTTCATACATTTCATCTATTGCTTTTCTAGCTTTTCCTTTTACCCTAGGAACCTTACCGGAAACTTTAGGTGCCAAACCTGATTTAACTCTTGAAAGTCTTTTTAAAACACCGCCAATAGGGGAAAAGTCTTCTGGGTTAAACTCGTAAGGTTCAGAAATCTTTTGTCCAAATATATTTGTTCCATAATCGGGGGCACCCATAGTATATTGCTGTTCTTGCTGTAGCCCCTCCATAAGCTCCTCTATTTTTCCACCATTTTGATAGCCGTACATTTTTTCTTCTACCATGCCACCTCCAGCATAGTTTGGCTGTACCATACCTCCGCCATACATCATTTTCATATTGGCAAGGGTCGCTCCCTGTATCAAGTTGTCTATGGCAGAATGACCGCCCTCTTCAGGCATATCGTTTAGTTTGTTCAGCATAGGAACCCCTATCATATCTACGGCTTCCTTACGGATAACAAACTCACCGGGAGTCAGCTTTGCTTTTACTGTATCTGTAGTGCCAGCCATTATTCTTTTATTTCAAAATGCGGAAAATCATCAAATCTGTTATCTTTCACTTCCCATCTTCCTTTCTCTTCATACATATCCCAGTTGCCACCCCATCTTATCTTAATCCCCATGCTACGAGCAATGCCAATAACGAACCCTGCAAAGAGGGTCTGTCTTTCCCTGTCTTCCCAATCCACAGGATAAGGGGTAACGTCAACGGCTTTAGAAGGGTTAGAATTATGCCGGCCATTAGGATACTTGACCTTAGTACGTTTCTCATCATATAGTCTATTTTGCCTTTCCTTGCTTCTGTGACCTTCTAGAATTGAACAGTCAACGTGCTTAATGACCTCATTAAACACCTTCTGCAATCTTTTGTCACAAGTTGCTAATCTACTTTTTGATCTTGTTGAGTACCTTGGCATGTGTGTATTTTGCTATCTTATGTTACCAATAAAGTTATTAATAGTGCAATAGGTTTAAGCTCTTGCACCTGTCATCCAACTATATGTCTTTTTCATTGCACGTTTTACAGGCATATCATCATCATGCAATAATGATTCTTTCTTTGTTCTAGAACTCTTAGGGGGTCTGGCAAAGTAGTCCGCATAGTACAACGCATCCATCACATCATCATTCCTAGGCTTAGGATGTTCAAAGAACTCATCTACCAACTCTGTCATTTCTCTTTGTAGATACAGCTTCTTAGAATTGACAATAGGGCCAAGACTGGTTTCCAGCCTATCTTCTTTTTTGATTCTAGCCGGAGGCTTAACGCCTTTAAATATACCGGGAAGAAGTCTTTTCTCTTTTGCGGAAAGCCGTGTAACCATATCCCGAACCATCTCCTGTGCCGCAACTGTCTCGATCGTGACACGGCGTACTGGTGTATACTTGTTCGCAAGTCTGATAATTTCCTTGGGAACATCGAATGTTGGTATACGCTCACGAAAATATTCCAGTACATACCTATTATTGCTGGAATCAATGCCCATGACCAGTATGACCTGATAGTCAGAAGTCTCTGAGGCAGTAGCCGCAAGGTCAACACCCATGTAGATATTGATCGGGATAGCGTCATCACCGTCTATAAGATAATTAAATTTATTCTTACATTCAACCCTTCCGTTATAATATTGTATCCGGTCTATTTTAAAAGAAGCACTGGATACATCCCTAGCATCATTCATATACTCCTGAGCAAACTTATTTACCAGCCCAGCTTCAATGAACTCCCGCTTTTTTGCTTTTAATTTTTTATTAGAGAACTGCGATGCCCATAACGGTTTACCATCTTCAATAGCCCTGTAGAAGTTAACATCCCAAGGATACTCTCTTTTGTCCTCCTGTGCTTTCTTCCAGCCATCATAGGTCATTTGCAGATAGGAATCATAGTGTACAATAGTGCCAGATAGCCATATCCAGCCCTCATTGCCCGGTGTTTCCTCTAAGGCTGGGTATACTGTAGATACTATCCATTTCTTGATGTCAGCACGCCTTTCTGGTGTTTTGGTATTTAACTCTGATTCAAAGTCATCCAGTACAATACCTGTATATCGTACATCTACCTCTGCCCTACCTCTTAATCTTTGTGATGTCCCTTTAGATATTACCCTGTCACCTTTAGGGGTAACTAAATCTTTTTCTGTCCAGCGTTTACCTACACTACCACCGTCCATATTACCAAAGTAGTAGCGAATCATCTTGTTATTCTCGAAATGAGAGCGAATATATTTCAAATGGTCAATAGCCTGAGACTGTTCTTCGGACACCCAAGCAATAAAATGCTGGTCTCCCTCCTGTGCAAAGCACAGTTTGTGCATGATAGCCGCTTTTGCTATGACAGATTTGCCGTGTCCCCTAGGTATAATGTTACATATTCGTGCTCCGGGTGCAGTATCTATCATCTTTTCAGCCATTTCGTAGTGAAATGGTGCTGATTCAGATTTCTTTAGGAAATCATTAGGCAAGAACGCCCTACCAAAGTAAATAAGGTTGGTATACGCCTTGGCTAGAACCTCATCCCGCTTTTCCATCTCTGATGGGGGTGGAGTGATGTTAAAAGAACTTTTACTCATTAAATCATTGAATAGAGATTTTGTACAACGCCACCACTTTGATAACCCTTTATTCTGTCAAAGTAGTCATGGATAACCTTATCGGCTTTCATTCCCTCATCATAAGAATCATAAACCCCAAAATGCTTACCAATAAACGCTCTGCGTTGAGCGTCTTCGTATGAATCAATTTGCTTTCCTCGTATCATCGTTGGAAACAAATACCATTTTTTATCTTTTGGATTTATCTCCAACCCAGTCAAAATATTAGACAAATCACCTTTTTTAGCAAGGCCTTGATCAATTACAGATTGCGGACTAGGAACTTGTGGAAACATTTCCATCGTAAGAGGCAATGTACCCCTATAGCCATCTACCATCAGACCATTTATATTGTCGTGAGCTTTACCATTTGTCATTTGTAGTAAGTTATTAGCCATCAGATAGTTCTTTTTGCTTCTCTGGTAATATTCCCTGCTCAAATGCCTTTAGCTTTTCCCTACTAAACCCACTGAACTCCTGTATGAGAGCTACTGAGTCCACTTTCTTTTCAGTAGAAAGTAGGCCGGATATCTTCATCAGGGTCTCTATAGCCCTTAATTTATCATTGTCCCTGACCTCTGTCTTATCTATTACATCTTTTGTGGTCTCTAAGAGGTATCGTTTAGTGATACCCACTTCTGACATTAAATTTTCTATTTCCTTGTCCACTGCTTGCCTCACTGTCTTGTTTCTAAGTAGTAATGTTGACTTCTTTTCTGCATAATCCAAACTCTTTGTAGTTGGGAAGGCTTTTTGATAAGCCTCTACGGGCTCCATGCCATGTGCTATGTACTTTGCAAAGTTCCTTTTGGCATCTGTCAAGTAACCTGTAGTGTTTACCATGTAGCTAGTCTTCTTTGTAAACCTGTATATCTCATCCTTTACCGTTCCAGCGAAAGGACTGCTACCTCTATGGTTGAACATTCCAATTACAGTTCTGATATAATTGTTATCTCTTTTCTTTTTATCTACAAAACAGCCTTTCTTTAATATCTGCACTATCTTACCATCATCGGATAAACACCAATCTCCTTCTTTTGCCTGTTTCCAATCAGTTATTAAAGGAGTATCAGGATGTGCCTTACGGAACTCCTCTTTGGATTCGTAAGCATAATGCTTCTTTCCTTTTATAGTACGGGTCAATGCCAAATCAATTAGGCTCTTTTTCGTTAAGGTTATTTAAATCCAGTATCTCTAGCTCCGGCATGTGCTTCATGCGGTACAATAATTCGGATAAGAGTCCTATCTGCCTTGAACTGGGGTCAATGATATCTGTCATCTTTAGTTCGTGCGATATCTCACGGCAACGCTCTAGGTTGTCATATACATTGCTGATCTCATAATCGCCACTTAATGCTTTTTGATACAACGTCTTGTACATATCCATGTTTTAATTTAATAAAACTTGACAACAATGTTTTGTATTATATATATTTAATTAAGTTTGTTTAGTTTGTGTGGGATTTATATAATAGTACTATAGTATATATAGTATAGTAGTATATATAGTAAGTAGTATGTATTATATATATATTATATATATATAGTAATATAGTATATATAGTAAGTAGTAAGTAGTATATATAGTATCCGCTCCATATTTTATAGTACCGGCTCGGTAAAACTTCCAAAAAATTCTAAAAAATTATATTAGTATGTGTGTTTCTCTTTTATTCTGCACGGGCCTCCCCGCAAACCGTTTTCAGGTTAGGATTATTGTATTGAAAAAAGCAAATCGGTCTAAGCCCGTTATAATTCATGTCGCAAATTATTTTAAGAAAGTTTAATTATTGTGGAACTTTATTGAACTCTGGAGCGTATACTAATTGTAATTAGTTTTTTGACAATTAGATATATTGGTTGCTACTCGTGAACTATCCAGTTTATGCGCGAGATACTGGAAGTAGTAACCGCCTCATAATGAACAATGTACTATGAGGTAATGACACAACCAAATTTCTTAATAACAAAATGGAGTATGCATTGAAAAAACAAGATAAGCTTGTTATTCAAGAGTGTAATCTGTTTGGAGATAGGGACAACTTAGATACGGCGTTCAAGGATGCTGTGTCTATGATTGATGCCAGTTGCAAGGACAATAGTGCCTATGCAATTACAGCATTGATGCTAGTCTGGAATACTTTGTCAAAAAAGTATGACATCTATCCTAAACAGGTAGACTCTAAGTAGCATGGTGTTTTGGGCCTGAGCACTATTACTCAATCAGGCCCACTTTCAAAACATACTCTAACAACAAATGGAGTTCAAAATGAACAACTTAGAAATATCATCTAACTGGAATAACATAACCAACCTAACTGACTCTGAGAAGGTAGTACCAGTTGTAACTCAGGATAGGCCAGTCATAGCAAACAAGTTTGACATAGGCCTCGATCCATTTACTGAGATCGAAAAGGTTCCATTGCAAACTGGTAACGGTGGAGGTTCCTCAGCCCATTCAATACGAATGATGCTGAATGGTAAAGATACAGAAGTTGGTGTAGTTGGTGAAAGATATCTTTGTGTACCTAACAGCAAAATAGCTGAAGTTGGTGAGACTATCCGAGCTAGGTCTGGTATGAACTGGACTGAATCTCAGGTATTTTTTGACGGTAAGGTATACAGAAGAACGTTTACCTGTAATGATGGTGGCCTACAGGCTGAAGTTCCTGTAGTTGGTGACATTGTAGCCTTAGTGATGGAAGAGGTCAATAGTTATGATTCCTCAGTTAAAGCCGGGATCATATGCTACTACATGAGACTAAAATGTCTTAATGGCATGAGGTCTAAAGCCCATCAGTTTGGGTACTCATTCAGACATTCACTAAACAATGTAGACTGGGAATCTGAGATACATCAGTCAGTCGTACAACTTACTGGAGCTAATCCTCAGCTTATGCTTAACCAGTTTTCTGAAGCTTGTGGTAGATTACAGAAGCCAATGGACTTTCAGGAATTAAAGGTAATTTCAGAAAACAATGACTATCTAGGAAAGCTACCTACTCAGCAATACGGTCAGATAGTGAAAAACATGCTAGTCTCAAAGGATTATCCGCAGGATGGAAATCAGTTCACAGCATGGGACTTGCTTAACTCTGGTACTGAAATACTCTGGCATCAGAAAAAGATAACTCAAGGAGCAATAAAGAACAATGCTCTGGTAGTTGATGGCCTTCTACAATATGGTAAAGATACATATGAAGAACCTTTTGTAGACCCTAACCAGACTGAGATGTTCCAGTCATAACACAAAACAGAGATAGGGCTCCATTTGGAGCCCGATTCTCACAAAGCAAAGGAATCAGAATGAAGTTTAAGCTTAAAAGTAAAAAAGAGGCATATTTTTTGCTTAGTGCAATATGTAGCCTACATGAAACAATAGCTAATGATACTAGCCGAGATAAGGAAACCATTGATAAATCTCAAGAAGACCTTACGGTAATTAGAGAACGCTTAATTAAGCTATGTTGTAAAAAAGGATGGTAATTATAGAAATGAGGATAGGGAGCATAAATGCTCCCTTTTCTCTATTTTTTTTTATTTTATATATTTTTTTATATTTTGTGCACGCAAGTAGACTGTGCACGCAAGTAGGTTTTACCTATATTTATTAAATTCTGTGCACGTTGGTAGGTTGTGTAGTCTAATATTATTATATATTGTGCACGCACGCAGGTAGACGGCTCAAATCCTGTAAATATGGACATATTGTGTAATATATGGGTGTTTATGTAAGTAAATATTTTATCCCTCTATTTACACTATATTATATATATTTCAAAGTATAACACAACCCCCACACACAACCCCCCAATAAAAAGATTAATTTATTTCATTTATTTTGAAACCTTTTTTAATAGTTGGCGTATAGTATACATAAACAAAAATTAATTTAAAAAACTTTGAAACTTTTGAAACTTTACACAGTATAACAAGAAACAAACGGAGAAAACAAATGTACACAACAGAAACAGCAACAACAAGAACAGCACTTGATAAATACAAACAGAATCTAAAAGTTGATTATCATAATGTATGGAGTTATGATACAAAAGTTGCAGAGATAGACCACAGAAACAGAACTATAAAGCCTCTTGGGTGGTGGTCTAGGACAACCTCAAAGCATATAAACTACGTTGGTTCTGAGTATAACTACGAAGTACAGAAAGTAAACTAACTTACAGAAATTAAAGGGGGTGTGTAATACATCCCCTTTAGGAGAAATTATGAAAAAAGAATATTACACAGTAACAGAAGATCTTGAGATAACATTGATTTTCAAAAAAAATAAAGATGGTGTGTTGAAATTACAAGAAACAGAAACTTTAGAAGGGTTTAAGAACGATATAAAAGAATTGAAAAATAGTTTGAAACTTTTAACGAATAGCGTAGTTAAATAAGTAATAGAGCCGATACAAGGTGAAAAGTAAATCTATGGAAATGTGTGAAAGACTCTAGAAGTAGAGTGTGTCAATTTAAGATTGGACAGAGCGTAAGGAATAGAGCCTTGTTGCCCCTCTTAACAATGGGTAAAGTGGTAGCCTAATAATCGGAGGTTCGACTCCTCCTCGGCTCACAAGAATAAGACAAGTTACACAAATGGAGTGAATCGTATGAAAAAACAAAGATACAAAAAGACCACTACTTTAGATGTGGGTACAATGGTGCAGGGGAAGATCGGAGAGAATAACGTATCCAATCTATTTCTGAAAAATAACTATATCGTGAGTATGCCCGAGGTTGATCTTGGTGTTGATATGGTGGTATGTAAGCCGAAGAAATGGGGCAAGAGGTTACTTATGAATAAGTGGCGATCCATACAAGTTAAGTATAATACACGAGTGTCAGAGACGAGTTATGGAACTTCATTACGGGTAAAGATAACCCCTAATCATTGCGATTATATAGCCATACCATTAGATAAAAATGTTACTGATATACGCTACCATCACGACAAAGTGATCTTTTTTCCACAACCGAAAGAAATGAAAGGTAAGGAATATTGGAGAGAGTTCGCTTTTGAGGATGTTACGGTAGCCAAAAAGAACGGATCAGTGTTTAAAGATTGTTACGGGGATACACATATCGCTAACAGAAATCAACATAAACGAAGGTGGGCAAAAGATTTTTATGATCTGCCAAATTAAATTGGAACTATTTAAAACAAACCTAGTTATATAGGTAAACAAAGGAGTAATACAATGAAACAAATAGGAGTAAACAATATAAGAAGAAAGGCACTCCATTGGTGGAGGTCTTTAAATTCTGAGATGAAGAAAACAATGGTGCATAATCCATCAGTAAATAAATCTAGTTTTAATTCTGTTTCTTTGATGAGCAAGTCATCACTACAAGTACAAAGAATGTTTGAGAATTGGTTGACTTGGGAAATAAAAGGAGATTCAGAAAATGAGCAGTAAATACAACGGATGGACAAATTACGAGACTTGGAACTTTAATTTGTGGATAACAAACGAGGAGTCAGATTACAACCACGCTTTAGAACTTGCAGAAGATTCTGAAAACAAATACGGACTCAGTAAAAAACTAGAAGAGTGGGCAGAAGATATGGCTAGTGATGCATTGACATCATACGAATACACACATGGCTTTATAAAAGACATGGTGAATAGTTCTGTGGGAGAGGTCAATTTCTATGAAGTGGCTGAACATCTGTGGGAAGACATAACGCAGAGAACGAAAGAAAGAAGTGAATTGTGGGAGGAAGAGGAATGAGTTTAATTAAACTAAATAGCGTTGGATGTGTTATTGATCGAAATGGAATAACCTATCCAATGTACGCTGATGGAAGCTACGATATAGATGGTGGATGTCATGTTAATGACATAGAGAATGATGAGTTTTTTAAGGCTTTGAATCGAGATGAATTATTTATAGTTGAAGAGCATTATAGATCTTCAGATGGCACTTACAAAGAACTAGCACCAAAGGAGGAAGAGTGATGGAACAATATTTTAGGATTGATTACACAGATCAAGAATGGTGGTTGTTGTTATGTATGTTTGGAGAAAAATTACCACCATTGTATAATGATTGTTTTGATGAATATGGCGAATATGCAGAAGAGTATCACGATATTTTTACAACCGATATCTACCAAGTAAAAAGGAGTAAATAAAATGCACATGATAATAAGAAACATAGTCTATGCCAATTCTAAGAAAGAAGCACTTTCTGTGGCTAGGGAGAATTTCAAGAACCTATGTAAAGGACAGAGAATATTTGACTACTACGATATGTTTGATGATGGGGGTAGTTCATACTGGGGTGACGTATATCCCGAAATATCGCTATTAAATAAGCCTGAAGGACGTAAAATGATAGTAGGCGGATGGAAGGCTACCCTAAGAGATATGCGAGAGCATTTAAGGGAAATAAAAAAACTTACAGAAGGTAAGAAAGTTACAGAGGTCATGCGAGATATCAGAAAAGA
>VTLG01004427.1_pt1 | contig 21639 bp, 33 predicted proteins | sample 4694571 | NCBI WGS metagenome assembly VTLG01 (sample SAMN12604809, study PRJNA352737) | marine metagenome | biome: ENVO:00000447; feature: ENVO:00000209|ENVO:00000569|ENVO:01000036; material: ENVO:00002151; isolation source: viral sequences binned using virsorter ... | reverse complement strand
TAAACATATGCAAATGCTCGTTCAGCACCATAGAAATTGCTTAAAGTTATAGCACCAGAAGACGGAACATTTGGTGCTAGGTCAGTGCCTGCGTTATTCGAGGCTTTGGCTCTAACTATAGAGTTGCCCCCAGCAGAGCCTTTCAAGAGATCTTGTAAAGATATTGAGGAGCTACCGCCGACAAACTCTGCGCGGATGTCACTTAATGATATGGCTCCAGAGCTTTGTAATGCGCCCATTAAATCGTTCCATACGCTGTCACGTTACCCGTTACTTTAAGATTGCCGCTGGTATCAAGCTCCATTTTGGCTGTGCCAGAGTAGCTGATAATTAGCTTGTTCGATGACACAGTAAACGTCCAATCGTTAGATGAGTTATCGAGCGTAAACTGACTACCTTGCACAGTGCCAGTACTCGTTATGTTATTTGCGCCTGTGCTGATAGCTCCAGAAGACACAGCACCTGACACAGTCAGTGTGCCGGTAGTGTTAATATTGCCAGTTCCAGTTATGTTGTTGGAGTTCAGATCAAGATTGCCGCCTAGTTGCGGAGACGTATCGCCGACAAGGTCTGATGGAAGCTGATAAACCTGCGCTCCAGCACCTGCGCCATCAGCGTAAATCCAAGCTGATGATCCTGCTAAAATAGTAGTGTTACCACCAGAGCCTTGCGTGAAGATTGCGCTCTGACTGGTGGTATTGTTGACAAGATACAGCTTGTCCTGATCGTTGGGACTAATAGTAATCGTGTTTGTACCAGACGGAGAGCCATCAAGAATAAGCACTTTAAAATGGCCCGGAGACAAAGCTCCATCAAGAGTGGTCAGAGTGTGCGTGGTCCCAGACAAAGTAACAGAGCCGACTCCATTCAAAGCCCGGTCAATAATATCAAAGTTTAGATTGGTGGTCGCACCCCAAGTGCCTGCCTGTTCACCAGATCCGGGCTTCTCTATGCCATTATTGTCTGTGTAAGTAGAAGCCATTACGCTGCCTCCTCTTCCCAATTAGGAGTTTGGTTTGGAGTTATTTCGGACCAACTTGGTGTTTGGCTGGCAGTCACATCGGACCAGCTAGGAGTCTGATCTGGCACGATATCACCCCAAATGTTAACAAGACCTATCTTACCTGTAATTTTTACGCCGCTCAAGGAGACGGTTGCAGCGCCTGTAGGTGTGACCGAACCTACGGCACCCGTGGATGATACTCCTGTTACAGATACACCCACACCTTCTTCTACTGTCACAGAGCCGACAGCGCCGGTTGCGGACACTCCCGTTACGGATACACTTACATCAGCGGTTACTGATACCGTTACTGTGCCTACTGCGCCGGTACTAGCCACACCACTGACTGATACCCCAATGCCCTCCCCAACAGAAACAGTACCTACTGCACCAGTGCCAGCCACACCGCTGACTGATACTCCTACTCCTTCTTCAATAGAAACGGTGCCAATATTTCCAGTGGAGTTAACACCAGTTGCAACTACATTAGCATCGCCAGTAGGAACAATTGTTCCTATCTGACCTGTAGCCGCGGTGCCTGTTACGTCTACAGATCTGGATATTTGAACAGCTACAACCCCAATTTCGCCTGTAGCCGCAGCACCTGTCACATCTACGGATCTGGATATTTGAACAACTACAGTGCCAATAGCACCTGTAGCCGCAACGCCTGTTACATCTACGGATTTGGATATTTGAGCAACTACAGTGCCAATAGCACCTGTGGAGGAAACGCCACTAACAGCAAGGCTGGAATCACCGCTTACAGTTTCTTGACCAATCTCACCATTGGCCGCAACTCCCGTTGGGGAGGCTACTACTTGCCCCTGAAACTCTACGTTTCCAATTTCTCCTATACCAGAAACGCCTGTTGGAGAAACAACAGACGTACCTGTAAGAGAAACTGTTCCCACTTCAGATGTGCCAGCAACGCCAGAAACAGAAGCAACCGCGCCAGCGGCTGGCGTTACAGTGCCAATAGCGCCAGTGCCGGATACACCTGAAACACTTATTGAGACATCAGTTTGAACAGAGGCTGAACTTATTTCACCTGTACCAGCTACGCCGCTAACAGAGAAGCTTATGCCTTCTTCAACAGAAACAGTGCCAATAGCACCAGTGCCGGATACACCTGCAACAGTTACACTTGCGCCTTCTTCAACAGAAACAGTGCCAATAGCACCAGTGCCGGATACACCTGCAACAGTTACACTTGCGCCTTGCTCGACAGAAACATCGCCTACAGCACCCGTACCAGCTACTCCTGTAGGGGTTACTGATACATCGACAGCGACCAGAGAGGCGGCAGCGTCAACAAACCCAAACGCATTTACCGTTGTGGTGTCAAAAAATCCAATCGCGCCAACTTTAGGTAACGCCATCAGTAGGTCTCTATTTCAGCCGAAACGATGTAATATTTCTGAATGTTGGTGTTGTCTGTAAAATCCAGACGAATGCCCAGAAGCACGCTGGTGATGTCGTCCTGCCCACTCGTCGCGACGTTGCTCAAATTCAAGGTGACGGTTGTTGTCGATGTCGGATCGCCGCCTGCCGACACAGTTGTGGCCGAAGAGCTATACACTCTGAAGTTCGTGCTTTGAGTAGTGTCCCTGTGCCATGCTCTCAGAAGAACCGAACCGGCGGCAGTGTTACTAGCGCCGTCCGCGTAAGCCACAGTGATCTTTGCGCGCAAGCTGTCACTCGCAGCGGTGTAGCTCGGAACACTTAGCTCCAGCGGTATCCACGCTTGAGATGAAGAGCCGCCGGTAACCCCAGCCCACTGCACCACTAGCACATTTGTGCTGCTAATCGTGGCGTTATACATAAATGCCCCATAGCTTGTACCACTGGTGTATGGGTCACCAATTACAGAAACAGGATTACCGTCATAATCATTATGCTCAAAGCTGTTTATGACATATCTTGGCGCACCTGTTGCGCTTGCCGCCGTGGCAGTGTAAACGGTTGTGTTATGAGCGGATGTCTTGTAGTCGCTCCCCCCGCAAATAAGTTTGCCAAGACTGTTGTAAACAATCGGATTAAAAAGATTATCAGACCTTGATAACTGCGCAGCAAACCATTCGTTTGAGGTAGAGAGCGTTAGGTCTACTTTAAATAAATCTGAACCAAAGTCTATTAAAGCGCCAACATTTGGACCGTAAGTCTCATTTGAAACACTAGCCAGCGGGGATATGCTGGGTTTTTTAAGTCCAGTTTCATAGACGTTAGTTGTGTCCACATCATCTGGTCCTGACAACTTTACAATTTGTGAGTCGTTACCCACAATGAAATAAACGCTGTTTTGCAAAAAGGTGAATGTGGCGTTTACGAAAGTAGTTGTCTTATCAAAAGGAAAGTTTCCATTTGGCGGAGATAGGATGCTATCAGTATACATGTTGCCGATTTTAAATTTAGAGCCGTTTGATGCTTGCTGTATCTTAAAACCAGCGTAACTACTGGACCTAACGCCGCCAAGCAGATTATTAAGCTGCACAACGTCATCAGCGGCGTTGTAAATCGTCGCTACTCCGCTGCTGGAAGACCCTGAGCCACCCCAAAAAGGATAAACCACATCTATGTCGCTGTAGGCGCTTTGAGGTCTTCCCCCATACCATAGGGAATGCGTAATTATAGGCATGGTTACCGTGCCTGTCCCACCATCAGTGCATGGATCAGGGTCTGCGTAGATAATTCCGTAGTCATTGCCACTTCTGCTAACTCTTATGCAGGCAACAAGGCGTCCCAAATCATAATAAGTTTGGTTGCCGCTTTTTCCACTGCCGAAATAGATTCTTTCAAAAGCTGTCGTGACGGTAGCCTCGAAAATGCTGTAACCTTCTTGGGCCGTCGTGCTTGTCCATCCCGCTGACAACTTCACGGTATTTGCAAAATTTACTAAGTATCTGTAGCTGTTTACCGTTTGAATATATGTGTATGCGCTCTTCAAGCGAAAAAGCTCTACCCCAGTTGAGCTGGCTGACGAATAGCCTTGTTGAAGACGAAATACACTAAGGATGAATGCTGTTATTTGGCATTTTAGTTGAGTTGAGGTTGAGCCTTTCTGTGCGGCGAAAAAAAGTGGATGCGACCATCCCGGCAAGTAAGACGACACATCACTATTTTGAAAGGCATAACACTGAGAGTCGGTATTCGGGAAACTAGTATTCATAGTCGCGTCAAAAGTGGTATTGCCGGTTATAGGCTTTAACGCTGGCAAATCTTCCTCTATAGTAGTGCTGTCAACATACACATTACCCTGCGTCTCAAATAAGGTGGCAAAGGGAAGCCCCTTGATACGAATTTCATCACCATTGGCTAAAGAAACGCCATTTACAGCACTCACAGTACTTGAGCTTGTTAAAATAAGGTCGCTATGAAACGAAAAGGGCGCGGCATAAGTGCCGTCCCGTGTCGTTGTGTCAGTTGTGCCATTGCCTTGCGTCGTCGCCTCAAGGAATGGGTCAGCCCAGTAGACGGTCATTGACCATCCCTCCACTCATTAGCTTTCGCATAACAAGCATCCATGACCTTAGAGAAAGGCCAGCCGGTTGCGTCATCAATAACTGCAATTTCCTCTTTGGCACCGCCGTACCAGCAAATAATCTTAATGACTGGAAGCTCTTCCGTTGACGGCTCCCAGTATTCTCCTAAGCCCTCATACATCTCATTACCCCATTATGAAATAAAACGTGGTCGAGGCTGTTTTTCCACTCTTCCGCGTAATAAAAAACGCATTGTAAGCGGTATTACAATGCGCTTTTCTTGGCTGACATCAGACATTTTACGTGATACGAATAATTGCTGAAGATTGGTTGGGAGTTGGAAACGCAATCGTAAATGTGCCAGAAGTAGATGTTTTATTGCCACTAAAGTTAAGCACACAAACAGCAGCATTTGAAGCGCTTGAATTGTAGATCAAAGCACCCGCAGCAGTTATTGTGGCACTGGTGTATTCACGGTTGTCAAAATCTGTGAAACCAACCGTTCCAGAGCTTGTGGGGTCAACCCTTGTCAAAGCAAGGCCGCCAGTAACATACGTTCCACTTGAGGCGACTTCGCCCGTCGTAGTGAAAGCGGTTGTTCCCGCGCCAAGAGTCGCTGTAGTGCTAGATTTGCCGCCGCTACTTTCCGCGTACAAAGCAAGCTTGAAAGTGCCTCCTCCAGTGTTTTTAAAGTTGTGAACACCCTCCAAAAGCTCTTTCTTGAAGGAAGTACACATTACTGTACTTGAAATAGCCATTACATTCTCCTTATTGCGTCAGCCAAAACATCTTGTCCTTCACGGCTCAAGATATGACATATAGTAGCACGTTCCTCCCGGCGAGCAATATTTATGTAGTAAGTCAACAAAGCTCGCAATTGGTCACGAAACACCTCTGCTTGATCGCGTATAGCAGGAGGGGCTGTATCTGAAACTTTTAACAGCTTATTCAGTGTCATTTCTACAATTTGATCTGTCCCTAAGCCACCGTTGTCTGAAGTGTATACAGATACATCACCTGCACCCATGCTCGTAGTAACATTAAACATTGTAAGTTATTCCCTCTACATCATGCCTTCCATGTAACACAGGCTCTCTACCATCCAAAGGCTCTGGGCCTTCCAAGTGTTCTTGTTTTTTCGGCTTGTACTCAGATTCTGCAACGATAATTAATTTATCGTTTTCAGTGTACTGAACAAGCGGATCATCTAAACGATGATATCCATACAATTTTTCGTTCAAAGGTACATTTGTGTCTAGAAAAGAAGACCGCTCCGCAGTGCGCACTAAAATGCCTCGTGTTAAAGCTATAGCCGCCCAAAACTCACAACAGGATCTGCCAGCTTCCGCAAAATGCAAATTCTTTCTGTAAGAAAAATCTATCCCAAAGAGATTGATTCTCTTAACTTTAGCTGCGATAGCAAAAGCAATTGCATACGCTACAGTATTGTTAAAATAGGCAAATCCAAGTTCTGTTATAACCTCAGAAAGTGGATACTCTACGATCTCAGGCACTCTTTCATCAAGGCAACAAGAATATATCGGACCCTTATTAGGAGTTTCTAACAAAAATTCCGCTGCAATTCCTGTTTGAGTTCCTGCTTTCACTCCATCAAGAAAGCGACTAGCTGGATCCATCATAAAAGTTCTATCAACATGAACAATTGCGCCGATAGAATTAATCCCCCAAACCTCATCATAGCTTGTGGAATTTATACGAGCCTTCACGTAATCTGCGTAACTTCCCCCAAGACCAACAATGGCAATTTCTTTGCCCTCAAGTTCATCAAACATTTTTTGCCCTTACATTGTAGATGCACGGAGAGGTTCCTCCCTGTAAGCATCTGTATTTTCTCGCCCTTCAGCATAAACTTTTAACGGTGGCGGCGGGAGTCTCCGCATAGATTCTGCATATCTGTTCATATACAACTGAAGAAGATCCGTCTCACCCTTCATAAAAGTGTACGCTTCTATTAAGCACGCATACAAAAGTGTATTCGGAGCATTCGTTCCAAGCCAAGACTGACCATCTGAAGTCTCCGTTATTGACTGCGGTCTATAATAGTAATGTAATTCAGTGACATAATTAGCATTTGGAGTAGGGCCAATAATAAAATTTTGGTAATCAAAAGCCGCATAATAACGTGGAAGGCCGGTTGTGGCGGGATTTGGATTAAATTCCTGAATGTAATTAACATCTTTCTGTAAGAGAAATTGAGCATTTCCACTACTGTCAGTGAAATGCAAAGAAAAAGAGGCAAGATAGTCTGTGGGCATGTTCAAAAATTTATTACCACTCGACATTACACCCGCAACATTTTTGCGAAAATAATCTAAATCTGTTTCTTTAAGAATGCGCTCTTCAGCATTTTTTATGAAAATATTCAGATTGTTGACAAAAGTTGTCTCTGTGTTTTCTGTCCAATCCTGAATCGCTTGCTTCAATGTTGTGAATGTAAAGCTCATGGTGTGTTTACCTGTCAGCCCCTACACTATGGTTATATTGCCAACCATTGAAGAATGGTTAGTGCATTGATAAACAAGAGATGTATCACTTGGCTCATGCGGAACGATAAACTGAGTCAAGCCAGTGGTAGAGTTATAGTTTTCTGTCACACCAGTTGTGAAAGCAGATCCACCATCAGATGTCCTAATTTGCAGTGGGTGGCTACTTACATTAGCTGTGTTATCAATCAAGTAAGTATGGCCTTTATAAAACGTAAAGTTTGGATTGTTGCCTGACGTAGCACCCGGACCTGTGAATGTGTATGCCGAGCTTCCGCTAGTGCCAGCAGTATACTTTGTTACAGGTCCAGTTGTTTCATCATTCAAGCGCAGCCAAGCTCCGCCGTGGGCAAAATACATCCCTCCGAGCGCATGAACATGAGCAATAGCGCCATGATAAGTGGATGCGCTAGGCAAATCACTAAGAGCAGCATAATAAAATACAATTTTGTTTGCGCCAGAGCTAACATCGAAAAGACCATTAGCATCTATAATATCAGTCAGTACGCTAGAACTATTTCCTAACGCAGCGTAAATTTCGTTAAAGTTATCATTTATTTTGTCAGCGCCAGCACGAAGAGTATCACCAGTGCCGTCATTTGCGCTTGACCCTATTCCTACTGTTTGCTTTGCCATTTACCCCTCGTCAAAAGTCTTGTTACTGGAGTCTAATGTAACGCCCGTTGAATCAAAGGTCGATGCCGTAGTCAATGTTACAGAACCAATAGCTCCTGTTCCAGAAACTCCTGTAGGAGATACAGATACACTACCTGTTGATGTGGTTGATACAGAGACACTGCCTATTTTCCCAACGATAGATGGATTTGGTATAAACCGTAAAGTCGTTAAATCGAAGACGGGGAAAGAAACCTCTACAGGTATTATGTTGTTTGTATCCGGCCTTGGATCTCGCAAAGCCTCTGCATCAGGGCTAATTCTAATAGGTCTTAATTGCGGATGTTTTGGCTCATACTCATCAGGGCCAACAAGAAGGCCATTCCATTCTCGACGCATATCTTTTAGACGATAGCGGAATCCTGACCTATCAGAAATGCCGTAAGCGTATTTCCCTGTAGCGAACCGTGCCATCACCCTACCCTATAATACTGAAGGCTAGGAACCACGTTAAAGGAGGCTCTGTCTCTATCCTCTGCCTGTGCGCGGTCAAACTCTTCATCATAAATAGCCTTTAAAAGCTGTATTCTATCAGGAGCTTTCTTGATAGCTAAGTAATATGCCAACCCCGCTGCAAGGCACGGATAAAAACGAAAAGGAACCTCTACTGTATTAACAAACGTGTCGGCGTCTTCAATACGTGTCAGACAGTCAAAGTGCAAAACATCAGTAGAGTTTTCTGGTGTGGGCCATATTTTTATTTTAGGCGTTATCTGACGATCAATAAAAAACTGCGTTGGCCGACCAGTAGTTGTTTTGTTTGGTATGTTGAGATAATCATCGCGGCTAATTCTATTCATAGAAAAATCAGTGCTGCCACGCCGCACAACCATAGACAAAACATCTATTACGTCAGTTCCAAGATCATAATCATTGTCGGAAGCTGTCAAAGCCTGCGTTCGCTGCGTAATAGTCCATTGATTTAAACCACGATTGGCCCAATCTGCGAATAAAAGGTTCAACGATCTTTTTGCAGTTTTCAGATCATATCCTGTCCTGACCTGCATACCACAGCGCTCAAACGCCTCTTCGATGTAATCACTTACATCAAGCTCAAAGTTCGTTGAACCAGAAGTTGTCATTACTTCTTAACCTTGCCGCCACGCATCATCTTCTTAGCTGCTCCGCCTTTTTTCATGCCCATCGCTATCTTTTTGCGAGGTGAAACCATAGCCGCTCCGCCACCACGCATACGACGCGCAGTTTTTTTAGCTGCTCCACCACCACGCATACGACGCGCTGCCTTCTTAGCGGCTCCGCCACCCATCATCTTTTTAGCTTTTTTGACCATTTTGCATCCTTTTTTCTCGCCGGGTTAAGATAAGCTTGATGTAGTCTTCAGGCTCATAATTCTCATAGTATCCCACTTTTTCTAGCTTTTGACTAGCATCGTCCAATTCAGACAATCGTTGAATGAAAATTATTGCCACCTCTCCTTCAAAGACAAGAACCCATAAATCCTGTTTAGTGGCTGAGAAATAGCTGTTCATTGCCATGCAGGCTGCTTCTAGCTCATCATATCCTCTATCTGGTCCCTCCTCTATGCAAACTGTGATAGCGTGTTTTGAATCAAAATTAACGCATTCATCGGCGACACGATCCCATAGATCACCATCACAAACTACGACTTTTACCCTATCATCCATCCATGCTTTTTTGGCATAAGGACAAAGAGCAAACCCCACATCTGGATCTACAGGAGTTAAATCCTCCATAATCCATCGCTCTATGTATTTTTTACCCTGATCCATTATCTTTACTTTTGACTCTCTCGTATGGCCTCCAAAGTCTCTTGAACGGTCACTTCTTTTCGTTTGTTGGGATCATATTTGCACTGGTATTCAGAAGGAATAAAATCCTGAGAATTAAAAAACATGGATTCGATGGTATTATTCTGTCCTCTGAAAATGCACACTCGCGTATCCTTGGATATTTTTTCACATTTAACTTTACGACAGGTTGTCATTAATTCACCTGCAAAGGCAGCGTGAGCCTTTAAAAAAACGACAAACCCAAACAAAGCAGCCGCACCAAAAGCAATCATCATCACCCAAGCAACTATCTCAACAAACTTACGACGCTTTTCACGTTGCGCATAAAGCGTCTCCTGCCGCTGCTTTCTTATTCTTGCCTCTGTTCTAAGCAAATCCTCCCATGCCGACATGCCCAAGGTCAGACTGATCCACTGTTTTAGCTCGTCGCGTTGCTGCATAGCGCGTCGTTTGTGGGCGAATATTTCCATCGCTTCCTGCTCGACGGATTTCCCGGCAAATAACTTCTTGAAAATAGGGGGATTTTTGGCTTCTTTTTCTGCTTGGTCGAGATCGCTGAGCGCACCCATCCACCTTCCGATATCCGACATCATGGATTCGACATCGCGACCGATGGCAAAACCTTTTTTGATGGTGGCGAAGCTGGCAGAGGCCAGCGCCATAGCGCTTGCAGGATCCATCAATACACCTTTTCATCTTTCCCCGCTGTAGCAGGGAGGCAATATGATGTGATGGACTTTCCTTGCCCCGAAAGTCGTTTGGCAAAATATACACAGTCATCTACAGACCTGAATTTTAATTGTTCCCCCTTAACTTTATTGCCGTCAAGGAAGACGTATAAAACAAAGACATGAATTATCTCAATTTTGTGTTTTTCCTTCTACGATCTAAGACGGCCCCACACCCTCTTGCGATCATACCGTCTTTCGGTTGACGATTAACTTTACGCTTTCGTGGCTGCATCTCTGCCGCTACAGCACCACCATTCTCCATCTTCTTAGGCTTTTTGCTAACAAAAGTTTTTACATTTGTTGGCTTCCCACCAACGCCCTGTGCCTTTGCTCTCTTCCTAGATACAGCGCTTTTTATTTGCGACTTTGACATTGATCTCGCTTTTGAGCGAGGCACACATTTGGGATATTTTCTCTTAGATTTTTTGGTAGATTTACGGCCACAAGCTTGGAATTTGCCGTCCTTCTTAGGAGCGCCAATATCAACCCAATCGCCTTTTGGGCCTTTTCCAAACCACTCTTTAAGGCTCATTACCTATACCCACCACCGCGTTTCTTATATGTCCTAACCAGCCAAGCATTTGCGTAAGCACTTGGATATACATCAAATTTTCGCTTTGCTTCGGCCTTTACACGAGCATACAACTTTGGATTTGTTGGTGTCGGTGACTTTTTACTTTTTGCCTTTGGCTTTTTTGGTGCCTTTGGTGCCATCTCTTATCGCCTCCTTGCCTTTGCGAAAAATTTTAACGACTTTATCCTTACCCATGACCTTGGCTCTCTGCTCTGCAACAGTCAAGATTTGTATCTTTCTTGCAAAAGGCTTCTTAATTTTTTTAACTTTTGCAACTGTCGCCCTAGCATCTGCTGGAGTAGCGAATTTAATTCCAACCGTGTCTCTAGGGTTTTCATCAGTATAAAGTCTACGTCCTGATCCTTTTGGTTTTTTGCCTGTGCCAACTTTAGGATCTCTTGTATTTTTCTTAGCCTTTCGCCTCTTCTGCGGCGGCTTAGACACTTGTCTGCTCATCTGTGAACGGCCAATAGCCATTAAATTAACTGCTCCAAACCTGCGGCAACAACAATGAGGACCATTATGCCCCACATGCGGCTATCCAAAGACTTGAGCTTGTCTTGTATGTCACCATACCTCTGACTGCACTCAGCCTCATGCTTTTCTAAAAGCTTTAATACTTCTTCGGCTTTCATTAACACTTCCACCTTCTACGAGCTTGACGCAAACGTGAGTTTGGATTCTTCGCTGCCTTTGGAAACTTTTTCATCTGACCGGCAGAACGAGCGCAGAACGACTTCCTGCGCTTTGCATCTTTACTGCCTTTTTTGACCTTACCTGTGACCGCTGTTTTAAGCTTACTTCCGGGGTTTGCCCTTCTATAAGCTGCTACGCCAGCTTTTGTCATTCCCGCCCCAGCTTTTGTGGGGCGGAAATTCTTTTTGTTGCGCGGTGGCATCTTTGCCTTGCGCCTAGCCATTAACCATATTCCTTACGCATGTAGAGAATGATGGTGTAAGTGTCCGCGCTGGTATGACCGACGGTGGTAAAATTAATATCACCAGTTTTGCCAGATCCAGCATTGTTGGTTAAGCCACCAAATGACGAATAATCGTGATTACCGCTTTGGTTTTCGCCAAGCTCAATACAAAAAACATCTGAGGATGCGTCAAAAAGAATTTGCACCTTCATGCCAATGCACTGCCACCAAATTCTTTCAATGACAACGCCTGTGCATGTTTTCTGACTAGCTGTATTAGATGCCAATGGCTGCAAAGCACTGACATCAACCTTAGTAACAGCGGCTTCACCACTACCATCGCTAATGTTGGTGAACTTCATCACCGCATAACGATCACCGTCGATAAGAGTCTGAGAGGTTACGGCGTCAGCCATTTACGCCTCCCTTACTCTACGCCGTCATTCGACATCGCGTATGTCAGTGCGCCAACAAAAGTTCCGCTAGTGGCCGCAGAAGCTCCCACCTTCGCCGTTACGGTAGCTTGGGCCGCAAGACCACCGGCAACAATCAAAGCGCCGTTAGCGCCAGTGATTTCGCCTTTAACGTCAACAGGCGCTTCATTAACAATCCCATCAGGATCAGCAGATGTACCAACATCAATAGTAGGGTTGGTTCCACCAGCAGCAGCCTGAATGGTTTGAACGTTAAGAATGATAGCGCCAGCGGGGATCACCAGAGTCTCACCTGATGATGAAGATGTACCAATGCGAACATTTGTTGCACTAGCAGCAGTTGGATCACAAGCGAATTGTACTGTGGTGGTAACTGGGGCAGGAGTAGAAACGCCTTTCCCGCCGCCACCATAAGTGCGTACCACACCTTGGAAGGTTGTATTTGCCATTTCGTTCTCCTGTCGTGGCAAGTGTCAGCCGAAGCTGTCAGGGACAAAGAAACTATACACAAAAAAAGGGCGGCTGAGAAGCCGCCCCTTCCTGAACATTTGTTCTGGTTTATGCGCCCGGCGAACCAAACACACAACGCGGATCAGAGAAGCCGAAGCTGTAACGCTCACGAGCCTTGAAACGCATATTACCAGTATCGAAGTCAGCTTCCATGTTGGTCGCCATCGGAGAACGCTCAAAGTGCTTAAAGCCATTTGGAGCATCAGTCTTGATGAAGAACGCATCAGGATCAGTAAGGAAGTGATTGATGGTATAACCATCAGGCAGCATTCCCATGTTCCGAAGCGCGTTCACATCATTGTCCGAAGTGCCAACGCGGAGAGTCGATTCAAGCAGACGATCAGCAATAAACTGAAGCTGCGGCGGAATGATCAGTTTCATACCACGGAGGGCAATGATCAGATTGCGCTCATCAACAAAAGTAGAGATGTCGATAAGAGCATTCTCCAACGATGTCTCGTTGAGATCAGCGGCCACAGAAGGCTCATTACGGAAGGTACCACCACCAGCAAGCGGGTGATCAGTAGCGCAAAGCTCTTTGCCATCGCCACCAGTAAAGCTGCTATCAAACGCATTATTCAGCGTTGCAGCGGCCTTCACCTGCTTGGTATGGGCCATGGAACGTGCCAAGGCACGAGTGTAACGAGCGCCAAGGCGGTCGTACAAATTATCTTCCAAAGCCTCTTCCGTCAGCGCGAATGCAAGCGTGACGGTTTCGTGGGTGTAACGAGCAGTGAATGCCTCTGACGCGGAGTCGAATTGTACTCCAGCACCTTCAGCTTTCGTCTGCGCGTTGCCGAAACCGACCAACATCACTTCCTCTTCAAATGCACGATCAGAAGCTTCAGTTTCGTAGATTTCAGCATGCTCGGCATCGTAACGATCATATTCCATTCCGAATAGAACGTTGAGGCCGGGTTCTAGCTCTTTCGCTAGTTGGGCGCGAGAAATAGCCATCAGTCAGCCTCCTTATGCCAGACCAGCTGTTCCAGCAGAGAACAGGTGGTTGTTGATCATAACGATGACATTGGTGTTGGCAGAACTAACATCGCTATTCTCAGGGTCGGTCGAAATATCAATCGCCTTGAGAGGAAGCGTCGCAGTCGTCGCACCAGTTGTGACATGAAGCTCTGCGCGAGAAATACCAGAAGAGGTATCTCCAACCGGAGAGTTGTCAAAAATGTCAAAGTTTCCGAAGAGATCCGCTACTGGCATAGCTGCATCAGCCTGAATCTCGAAAACGGCATGAGGCGAATCAATGATGAAAGCCTCAATGTCAGCCGCAGCCGTAGATGCAGGGTAATGGTTGGAGAAAGTCTCCTTACCAGTGGTCGGATCAGTGAAACGGCATCCGTTGAAAACACCTAGAATGAAGCCGGATCCACCATCAGCATAACGCTCGACACCACCTCCAGTGACGGCCTGAACCATGTCACCTTGGAAGATCGCGGTGCCGTAGTTATTGGCAATGCGGTACTTATTCTGCATGTTTGCAAGGGAAGAGCCGGAACCTGACCTATAAAGGCGCAGGCCAAAAGGGGCATCTTTATTTGCCATCTTTTTTGCTCCTAGTTATCAGCTACCTTCGGTCCACCAAAGGACACAGAGGTAGAACGTTGCGGTTTTAGCTTTGGCATCGCAGCATTGGATTCACGCATCCAATCACGATCCACAGCCTCCATCTGGTTTTGCGTAACGCTCTGATAGTGAGAGTTACGTTGATCCGCAATTTCTTCTGGGATTCTTGCGAGAAGAAGACCCCCAACGCCAATTACGCCAGCGTTTTTGCCTTCATCAATCACAGGTGCGTCAAAGTCTGGATAATCTTCGGCACGAACCAATTCATATCCCTCACGACGACGCTTGTGAATATTATTCCGGTCATCGTATTCCATGACCGACTCTCGAATCCACCTGTGTTTATACCCTACAGGAGCCTCGGGTGCGTCGAGTGCAGAAGGTGGCCTCCAATCGGCGGTGCGCATTTCTTTTTCACGGGTTTGCGAATCCCGACTTGCACGATTGGTCATTAAGCGCTCCTCTGTTTTTCGAGCCTAGCTACCTCTTGAGCATATTTCTCTAGAGGTATTTTCATCTTTTTTGCAAAAGCAACTTGACCGGGAGTCAACTCCACGGTTGTTTTTCCGCCCTTTTTGGTAGCTGACCGTCCATTGGACGCAGGCGTAACAGCTTGGGCGACGCGCTTGTTAGCCTGTGATCTGTCAAGAAGCGGACTCATCCGCTTATCAATTTCTGCGTAATACTCATCCGTAGATGGGTCAAAACCCTCTTCACCAACAATTCGCATATGAATTGCTCGTGCAGCACCTGTCAGAGCATCATCATTGTCAAACCATGGATTTCTACTCATCCAATCTTTGAGCTTTGGATCAAGTTCTTGAGTGGCTTGGGGCTGTTTTGGTTGTTGCGGCTGTTGTTCTTCAGTTTGCGCTTGTTGTTCAGAACGAGCCTTCTGAACACGCAAACGTTCTTTTTCAACAGCGAGTTGAGCTAAAGCAGAGTTAGCATCTGCAATCTTTTCAGTGTCACCAGCGTCATATGCTTCTTTAAGAATGCGCTTTGCAGCAGCTTCTTGTGTTTCTACACGAGAGCCATACTCACTGATGTAACCCTTATCTAAATCTTCTATGCGCTTACGAAGCTCATCATTTTGAGCTTTCATTTGATTTGCGTAATTGTAAGCAGCTTCACTCTCTTCAAGAGCTTGCTTGCGCTTGGCCGTAAGCTGGTTAATCCGTTTTTGAACGTTTTCGCTATAATTCTCTAACTCATCAGAATCTTCAGAACTATCACGAACAATTGTTCCGGTTTCTTCAGAATCTTGAGCTTCGACTTTAAGGTCGTCATTTTGCTCTTCAAATTCTACAGAAACGGTTTTTTCTTCAGCTTCTTGCTGTTGATTTTCTTCGTTCATCATCATGCTCCACACTATACATACGAAATATCAGCAGGGTCAAGGATAGTGGCGATAATATTATCGTCATTTATGAGTCGAACCTCTAAACCATCCACTTTGAACCTATTTCCAGCATATCTTCCCATTAAAACCCAAGATCCTTGCTCACACCACGGACCTGTTGGGAATTTTTGGGCATCTTTGTATGCGTCTGGGCCAACCTTTACGACATAAGCTGCAACAGTTGCGAAACTCTCACGCTCTCGCACCTTATCTGGAATATATACACCAGAGGATGTTTTGGCCTTCATGTAGTATGGGATAACAAGAAGACGATAACCCACGGGTTGAGGAAGGCGATCTAACGCAGATGCCTCCATCTTTGATGGGTCTTCATTATTTTTCGTGTCTTCATCGTGTTGATCAAAAGCCTTTTCAATGGCAGGAGGCATTTCATCTTTTGGCTTCGTCATCCTTTCGGGAACAAATAGCTTTTTAGCCATCTTCTAACTCTACACCCTTCATCGCGGCTCTAATAAGATCCTCACACTGGGTCAGTCCGCGTATTTGACCCACCATGAACCGGTAGTCCTGAATGGTTTCTACCGCACCATCCGCCAGCCTTTGCGTCATGTCCGCTTTTTGCTGACGTATGTCCTTCAGCAGATACTCTGCAAGATTGAGAGCATCCATTATTTTTTACCAAAAAACTTCGTAGCCGACCTTACCGCGAAGCTGGCGCTCACAATGACGCCCAAAGTATATTGATAGTAGTCAGGCATGGCCTCCAAAGCTGCAAAGCCTTCCGCTACAATTTGTCTACCCCAATCACCACAGAAGGCCAAAATTAGGGGAATCGAGAACAAAATTGTTAACCACTCGTCCTTCCAGCTATTTTGGCTACCCTTAGCCATCAACTTTTCCCAATCGGCAGTTGATGTCGCCGCAGAAACCATAACAGCAGCTTCCGCTTCGGCCCTTGCTTTCGCAACGGCAGATTTACCTCGCTGCTCTTCTGTCTTTTTGTCCATCCATGAGCCAATAAGCCCACTTACAGGACCAATCAAAGCCTGTAACATATTGCCCTCCTATTTACGGCTCATCCAAGCCGACACGCCCATATAGGCTCCCACCAAGCCTGCGCCACTAATGTAGAAAAGATTGCTTATATCCGAAAGAGCCTCAACTCTTTCTATTTCCACAAAAAACATAGCGGCGGTAAAAGCGCCCATAGCTATCAAAGTTGCGGTAGCCATGCGTCTTTGTGCGCGTAGTTTGCGCATTTCATGCTCTGCCTGCCGTATTTCTTTGGCGTGAGCAAGTTCGGCATCAGTAATCTCACCGTCTCCGTCGAGATCATATTGAGCATATGATGTGCCTTTTTCAAACTTCTTCGCGGCCATCTTTATCTAACCCCCAGAAACCGTTGTGGCCTAGCGATACTCGAAAAACGAGAGACTGTTCCACCACTAGCTTTTCTTACTGGCCTTCTTAGCTGCTGCTTTCTTTTTTGCTGGGGCTTTTTTCGCTGCTTTTTTCCCGCTTGCGACAGGGCTATCGCTACTGCTTGCCTCTGCGGATACCCCTCTGATCTCAGCTTGCTGATGTTGCTGCTGATCGTCTGTTGACTTTTGCCTTTCTTCAAGGGCATGGCGACGCTCCACCTTTTTGGCCTTTTGAACCTCTGCGACTTTTCTATTAAGAGAACTTGCTGACATTATTGTCTCCTGTTTGCAAGGTTAGCGGCAGCAATATCTCTCTGTGTTTGAACACGACTATCTGCCACCCTGATGCGCTCTTCATTTGCCTCTTCCTGCAAATCAAGCCTTTGCTGTGCAAGAAGAACGTCATTGCGTTCCTTCTCACGCTCCATATCTTGCTTCTCCTCGAACTGACGAGACTTCTCCTGAATCTCTGCACCTCGCAGGGCAAGCTCCTGCTGTCTAATTGCTACGAGCGGATCAGTGCCATCAGAAGGCGCTACCGCTTGTGCATATTGTTCAGTCAATTCACCAATCTTAATTGCTGCAAGATCATCAACTTGTGCCTGAAGTTGCTGCTGCATCATTGGATCTTGTTGCATCATCATTTGTGCTTCAGGAGGCATGTTTGACAAGATCTCCTGTTGGGCTTGGATTTCAGCCATCATCCCAATATGCTCAGAAATATGGCCCTGTATCGTCATAACGATGTTCGCATTGGCCTGTGCCACAGGAGTCGATAACATAGCCAAATGCGCCTCAATATGGGCGGCATGGTTCTGCTGTGGGAAGGCTTGCAGCCTTTGATTGCGCAATGCCTCCTGATTTTCACGCGCAGGGTTCATCGGCTGGGGCTGCGGTGGCCTTGGAAGGATCGAATCAATGTTCGTAACGCCCAAAGCCTCATACATCTTGCGATAAGCCTGATATACGCCTTGTGGACCGCCATGAATCTCTGGATTTGACTGCACAAGCTGTAATTGCGTCTGTGCCAAGGCAATTCTCTGCGACATAGAGAAAATATTGGGGTCAGATACAGGCAAAACGTCAATTTTGCTGTCAAAATCACTCTGTTTTATGTCACGAGTCGCTCCAAACACCTCATATGGGTACATAGGAGAGCTAAATTTGGCGAAAACATCAGCCAAAAGCTTAAATTCTATCTTTTGAGAGTAATGAAGACGCTTATGAATGGCGCTCATTACTTTTGTGCCGCGCTCCATGATAGCCATGGTCGTACCAACTGGAGTTTCACCGCCCATTTCACTGATTTTCATATCAGCCATGGACGCAAAACGACGACCAGACTCTACAAGTGTGCCAAGAAGCTGATAAAGCGTCCCTGACGGCTCTTTAAACGGCAAAGTCATAATGGATTGACGAATATCCATGCCTGCCGCGTCAATATCACGGAACTCACCCGGAGCTAACGGCTCATCCTCGTCTCTAATACGCGCACCACGCGCCTTAAAGCCAGCCGGTAAGTTAGATAGGGTGCCAGCGTCGATAAGCTGTCTTAGAATGCTCGTAGAGGCTTGAGATAGTCCTCCAATCATGTGAGTCAGACCAAAACCGTAGAAACCAAGTCCGGGCAAAAACTTGTAGTGAACAAAATATTGCTGACGACGCATCAACGCATCGTTCTGATCATAATTCCTACGAATAGCAAGAATGTCGCCAGTAGACTCCAAAATGGTCACAATGTAAGGAAGCTTTAGGCCACTTGGCTCTCCCTCAACATTCATGTCCTCAAAGCCCTCAAGATCAAGAGATGTATGCACCTCATACAACGTCATTTCTTGAGAAGGGCCAGATACCTGAACACCCTGCGCTTCATCAATGGATTCTTGAACTTCCGAATAATTGTTCTGATTCTCACTATCTGGCAAATCAACGTCACGATAAAATCCAGCAAGTTGCATCTTGCGGATTTCATTACTATCCATACGGATAATGTGCGTAATTCGTTGAGATGTCAGAAGATCTGTTGCGCCATACGGCACAACAACGTCTTCTGCATGTACAAATTTACTGACCGCTCTTTGCAAAAGCGGGTCGAAATAAACTTTCTTAAAGGTAGAACCTACAATCGGCAGATAAAACAGCATCTGATCCGTCTCAGGATCATACTCCTCCATCTCGTAAGTGAGCATGTAATTCATGTAGTCGGTGACACGGTCAGCTTGAGCAACTATCTCAGGCGTCTCTGCACCAACAATTTGCGTTCGCACAGGGCCACCAGACGGCAACATCTCACGATAAGCCTGTGCCTGAAACTGAGTAACAGACTCAGATAAGAGCGGATGAACTACACCAGTGGCACCCTGAAAAGGCTCAGTGCGCTCATCATACTCCATACCCAAAAGATCAATGCCGCGCTTATAAGTGTCTTCCCAATCTTTACGTGAAGACATGTCCTCTTCAATATCACTAACCAAATCGCTAGAAACACGCATAAGGTCAGAATTATCAATGTAATCAGCTAAATTTGCGTCGAAAGGGACTGAAACTACCTCAATCTCTTCTTCTATCTCACCAACAAGAACAGAACCGTCTGCCATTTGTTGAATGTCAGGATTTTCAGGTATAAGAGGTAGAACTTCTATTTCCTCTAAACCCGGAGCATCTGTTGGCAATTGTTCGCCACCAGCACCGATACCTTTTTCAATTGCCATATTTCACTCCCATAGGTGAGGCTGACATCGGCGCTACTTGGTGTGGGTCAAATAGCTGTGCCATCGAAGGGCAAGAGACACAAAGCCAGACGCCAGCCTCTTTACCCTTATACATGCTTACCGGATTCCCTTGAACCCTCTGCCACTAATAGCAGAACGTGCGCCACGAACTTCTCCACCATCCTCATACTTCTGAGCAAGATCAGGATTCATCTTCTGTTGAACTTTTTCTGGCAGCTTAGAGAAACCTTTAAACTTGGCAGGGACAGCGCCGCCGTCCTTTTTACCAACTGGCTGCTTACGCAAACGCGCTCTGTCTTTATTAGAGTAAGGATTTAGCTTGCGCTGCTCACGCATAGCCAAAATCTCATTCATCTCAGAACCCTTTGGCTTCGGGGTAGGCACTGTCATCTTTTTCTTGGCCTCGCCGCCTTTTTGCATTTTCAAACTTTTGTCAAAAGGCATTTTCTTACCAGAAAGGGCGCGAATCAGATCTGCCAATTTACCCTGCTTATCGAAGGGTCTGCCTACGTTTGGCTTTTTTGTGAAAGGCTTCTTTTTACTAGCCATCACCTGACTCCTTTGAAGTTATTGCCACGACCAGACATGACCGCACCACCGTTTTTATAATTTTGACGACGTTTCATTAGCAACTTACGCAGACGTTCGGCGTCCTGATCAGATAGTCTAGGAGGGGTGGGAAGAAAGCGTGGACGAGGTTTATTATCCATCAACGCTCTCAATTCTCCCTCAGAAAGAATTGGAGCCTTGCCAATAAATTCAGGCTTTATACGATCAGCCATCAATAATACTCCCTATGCCTTCGGTATGCGTGGATGTCCTCGTCCTCATAATCAGCACGAGTACGAATAAAACCACCTTGCCTAAAACGAAGTATAGCCTGTGTCATGCTATCGGCCAAGTCGTCGTGTTCTCCGTTGGGAAACGCCGCACACTCCTCAATAACCTCTTCAGCCCATCTAGTCTCAGGACACCACACCATGCCACTCTCAAAGACGGGTGAGCAAGCGTTCATACGAGAAAACTTGTCAGCGCCCCTGCCGGGCGTAAACGCACTCACAGGAATGCCCATCTGACGCAATTCATGCGTAAGAGGCGTACCAGACGCCTTTTGCTCAATTAGCACCATGTCAGGGTCATAATCGTTGTAGAGCCTCAAGGCTGCGTCTTTTAACTCTGGGAACTCCCATCGTCCTTTTTCCGCATCCAAGAGAATAATGGCAGGCTCATCACCTTCGTCCGGGTAAAAGATACCCCACGTTGTAATAGCGCTATAGTCTGCTCTCTGACTTTTTGTAAATGCCGTGTCATAGCTCTGAATAATATATTCACACGGCGGCGGATCATCAGCTTCCCAAACATTCCACCACTCCCTTTTGATGATTGCACCTTCTTCGGCGGTCGGGTTCTGGAGGTATTGCGCATTCCACTTACTAACAGGAATACTTGCCCTAACACCTTCTAGCTCGTCCCTGCTCCAAAATTCGGGCCACAACACGTTGTCTGTATCGGGGAAGATCGCCGGAAACTCCACAACCTCCCACTGATCCGCTCCGCCCTCGGCCTGCTTCTGCAATACCTTCGCGGTCAAATCCCTGATCGACCACCTCGTCATTACGATGATGATCGCTCCGCCCGGCTGTAGTCGCTGTCTCGGTCCTGATGTGTACCATTCGTAAATCCCATCCAACGCGGTGGGAGACAACGCATCCTGCTCTGATACAGGATCGTCAATGATACAAAGGTTGGCACCACGACCTGCCAGCGCACCGCCTACACCAACAGCATAGTATTCGCCACCCTCGTTCGTAGACCAGCGACCACTAGCTTTAGCGTCCCTAGCCAATTCAATCTCAGGAAAAACATCACGGTAAATCTCACTGTCGAGAAGGTTCTTCACCTTTCGACCAAAGCCAACTGCAAGCTCAGCAGTGTGCGTCG
>VTLG01016643.1_pt1 | contig 21641 bp, 40 predicted proteins | sample 4694571 | NCBI WGS metagenome assembly VTLG01 (sample SAMN12604809, study PRJNA352737) | marine metagenome | biome: ENVO:00000447; feature: ENVO:00000209|ENVO:00000569|ENVO:01000036; material: ENVO:00002151; isolation source: viral sequences binned using virsorter ... | reverse complement strand
CAGAAAATTTATATAGACAATTAGCAGATCAAGTCAGAGAACATGACTATGATATTAAAGATTTAAATAGGTAGTTATGTATGGAGATTGCCAGGATGGATTACAAATTTACAGCGATACTTATTTTAATGTTAACTGCGTTAGCTTTCTTGGCGGAACCTGCGTATCCTAGAAATGAGTATCTCAATGACGGTACTAATACTTGCAGTACTGGCTCTTTTGACATATCGGTCGAACAAAGGGATTCAGAGAATAGGTATAGACACTATGATTCTACTAACAATTATAATAGCCCTAGTGATGATCAATCGATAAGATTTACTTGGAGAAAGTATTTAGGGTCTGCTTGCACAGAAGAATTTAGAAAAGTACAAACAGAAAATGCACAGTTAAAACAACAGTTAGAGCTGATGAAAATGTGTGGAAAAGTCAACAATAACCCTACTATTGCACGTAATCCTAACTTCGCATTGCTAGTTTCAAAGTGTTCTGGTATAATCATTCCGGAAAATAAGAAGCCCGAAGGCAGTCATTGGGATGATCTCAAAGATAATTATAAAAAAGAAAATCCTAATATTAAACTGATGGGTGATAAATTTATAGGACCAAAACAATGATGGAAAAAATTTTAACTATGTTGGTTGGACTTCTAATTGCATTAGGAGGATGGTCGCTATCAAGAACATTTGAACTATCTACAAGTCAAGCTGTGTTGGAGGACAAAGTTGAAAGACTAGAGTTTGAAATAAGAACAATGGATGAGAAGATGGAAGAAATGTTTGAGCTTGATGAAGAAATCATGGACCAACACGAAAAATTATTTAAAAAATTAGAACAAGGCAACACGGGGTATAATTATAACTAATGAGTAAGCCTTTCAAAATTTCTGAAGAAGCAGCGGTTCAAATGCCTATGAAGACGGTAGCCTCGTTGATCTGTATGGTCGCAATTGGCACCTGGGCTTATTTCGGTATCATTGAGACCCAAAACAAAATTCAAACTACAGTAGAATTAATGCAAAAAGATTTAGTAGAGAATACAGACTTTAGAATCAAATGGCCGCGGGGCCAACTTGGTTCGCTTCCTGCAGATAGCGAGCAATTTATGATGATCGAGGATCTTTATAAGACCACGGATAAGTTATCTGAACACATAGATAGTATGGCACTAAACAAAGTCAACATAGAATTTTTAAGAGGACAGATGGATAAAGTTTTAAATGACATTGAAAAATTAAAAGACGCATCTAGAGAAATGAAGTATACTAACGGCAATGGAGGTCATCAATGATAGAGTCTGTAGTGGCCCTACTCATGTTCGTAGGAGCAGAAATTAAGGAACACAGAATACAGCACGATGGTATGGCTCAATGTTTACGCGGCAAGCGTACGGCGGAACGTCAGTATCAGCCAAATGTGCAGTACAAATGTATAAAATCTAAGGCAGAATTAGAAAAAAATATTGACGGTTCTATAACTATTAAAAAATTAATCCTTGAATAAAAAAGCATACGCATTTTTTCTTAAGAAAAACAGGCCTAAAAACATAGTCGCTCAACAATTAAGTGATGGACGTTATCAACCTCGTGTGGTAAAATCTAAGAAAATTTATGACCGAAAAAAAATTTTTAAAATTCAACGCGGAAGTAGTGACGGGGACCTGTCCGATGTGTGAAATGGACACTATGTTAGTATCTATTACACCAGATTTTTATAGATGCATTACGTGTGGTAATGATTTAAGACAACACATTAATGGAAAAATAAGTTATATTCCTGCAGTTGCAGCTGGTGATAAAATAGAGTTAGTAACAAGGGATAAATAAAAGGAGAAACCAAATGGATAGATCAATTAAAGGACACAGTCCAATTTTAAGACAGGGATACAAAAAAGGTGGAACTGTTAAAGTAAGAGACATCAATAAAGATGGTAAAAAAGAAGGTTGGGAAGTAGCTAGAGCTAAAGGAATGGCTAAAGGAATGGGAGCACGTCTTGAAGCTAAAGAAGGTGGTAGCGCTTACCACACAACTAAAGATGGACGCAGAGTTAAGAAAGGTTTGTATTATTATATGAATAGAGCCAAAAAAAGAGGCACTAGCAGACCAGGTAAAGGCACTGTTTCTGATAAAGCATTAAAACAATCTGCTAAAACAGCTAAGAAAAAATAATGCCAGGTGCAGCTTTAAGAGGATTGGGTAGAGCCTACATGGCCAGTGGTGGTAAAACACCAGCATGGCAACGTAAAGAAGGTAAGAATCCTTCTGGTGGTTTAAATAAAAAAGGTGTTGCTTCTTACAGAGCAGCTAACCCAGGATCTAAACTTAAAACAGCTGTAACAACTAAGCCATCTAAATTAAAAAAAGGATCTAAAGCTGCAAAAAGACGTAAATCTTTCTGCGCGAGGATGACCGGAATGCGTAAGAGACAAAAAGCTAGTAATAATACAGGACAAGATAGACTATCCAAATCATTAAGAAAATGGAATTGTTAAATGGCTAAGAAGTCTCAATTCGGAGTCAACCTATACCATAATCAACAACCTCGTAAACGGCCTGGAAGACATAAGAAACGTTTAAATAAAAGCGAGAAAAGACATCAGAAAAAAAGAAAAAAAGGTACTTGACAATAATCCATTGATATCCTATATAAATAAATAGATGACTCAAACATAGAAGAAGTGGGTAAAAAATAATTCCCAATTAGAGCAGCTATGTAGAGTATCTTAACAAAAAAAGGATATATGAAAGAAAAAATAATAACAATAAGTAGTAAAAACATAACACCAAAACAATGGTCTGTATTACTATTAGAATTAAATATACTTAGGAAAGCATGGAAGCCATATGCTAGATTAGAATTAGCAGCTCCTGGTCTTAAGAAAATTATAACTAATGGTACAAGGAGATACGATGCAAAAAAAGATTGATGAATTAGCAAATCTTTGGAATAAATATATAAAGGAGTGGGCTGATGGACATGATAATACTAACAGACGGAATGTATCATTTAGTACCAGTAACAAAAGAGATGCTGGAATCTATAAAGTTATTTGATAACACAGTTATGTATGCTGATTTGTGTGAGATATTAAGAATTAAACTAAGTACATACTACGATTATCCAATTAATCGTCATGTTATGAATGATGGTAGTGGAGATTTTTTTGGGTGTATATGGAAATAAAAAAGAAACATGGCGGAGCACAACAAGAGTCCATGTTAATAAAATATTATGCTGACCAGTGGTGTAGAGATAATGGCTACCCATTGCAACAAAGATATTATAAGACCGTTAGTAGGCGTCCAAGTTCTGCAGTATTGCGTTCCTCTGTACGTTCGCGATGATCCGAGAGGTAGCAACGAAAGCGGCGCCAGCCACGTTAGTACGTGCACGGAAAGCGTGGGGGCCGAATGAATTATGAAAAAGAAAAAAACATTACACGGGTACTACATAGATGGTAAAGGAAACATCTTTGAGTTGTGGATGGATGACCGTGGTAATATTACACAAAAGAAAATGAAATAATCAAGCCCATCCCGAGAGGGAAATAAAGGGGATAGGCTATTGTGGTGAGAAGACTATCAGATTAACACAGTCTTGCCACATTTGTCAAGTTTCTTGAATTCCGGCACAACTAAACGTAATAGATATTCTATGTTTATTAACTTCCTCTGGTCCTATCTCTTTAAGTTTTCTAGCAGCCTCTTCATAGCCTGCAATACTGCAATCATAACCACTATCAAATTTAACAGGCCATTCAAAAGTAGGCATGCAAGTACCGCTTATATAGCTACACATTGTTAATAATAATATAAATTTCATCTTGACAATCCCTTAATCTATCCTATATAATCATCAGAAATAAATGAAAGGAAATCATGACTGATATAACTAAATATAGAAACGTTTCGTTAACACACGAAACATACAAGACTTTGATTGCATTGTCGAAGGTTTTATTGCCCGACGCAAAGTTATCAATTAGTAAAACCATTGAGCAAATAGCAAATGAGAAAGCGAAGAAGTTAAATGGAAAAATTAAAAAAGCATAGAGTAAGAATAGTTTATTGTCCTACTTGTAAGGGCAATGGCTTTTTAAAAGTAGGCACTGAAGAAGGAGAATCTATTCATCAGTGTTGGGACTGCGATTCGGAAGGAGAATATTATGTACATCAGCCCGAAACTAATCTTGTTTTTGACGATGTTAATCTGTCTTCAGATGATGATTATAAGTTAAACTAAGATGGAAAAAAATAATTTTTATATAAAATATTATTCAAAGTCCGATGGTAAACATGTGATTAGACCGTACGACCCTCATCCCGATAATCAACATGAGTTTGTAGCAAGCACTGGAAACTTATGTAAAAGATATTGGGATAAGAGTAAAGAAGGATTGCGGACGGCTAATGCACCATGGACCATTATAAAAAAGAATGAGAAATAATACTTCTATTTCTCGTCAATTAAAAGAAAAGATATCCGCTCTTAAAGGGTTTAACATGTCTTATCGTGAAATGAGTGAAGAGATAGGATGTTGCAAGTCTACTATACATTATCATTTAACACCTGGAGCAGCCGAAAAAATAAAAAAACGTTCTGGAAGAGAAGAGTGGAGGTCGGTATGGAGATTTTGCTATGAGCCTAAAAAGAAAAAGAAACCATTAAAATATAAAATAGATACTTTGCTTCGAAAAAAATTTAGAGCTTTTTTATATGGAGCAACTAGAAAAAATCAAACAAGGAGAAATAAGATGGGGTTAAAACATAAAACCACTAAAATATTCCATGTACTGGCTAAACTATGGCCTGGAATAGTTAAGGAAAATCAAGTGTTTCACGCAGTTAATCAATGGACCAATAAAAAAGATTATTATCCGGATGGTAAACCGATTATGACGCCATATGTAAGATGTAAACTAACTGATGAAATTATTAATGTAAAAGCTAATACGACTCACTGTGATCATATTAATGGTGATCCTAGTGATAATAGTGTAGAGAATTTTTCTGCTACTCATGGGTGGGCCAATCAAATGAAGGGTGATGCACCTAATTATGATGTACTTGAAAAAAGACTTGAAACTATGTTAACAACTATTAGAAAATATAAAAACAATGAGTAAAAAAGAAAATGGAAGAAAATGGGATGGTATATCTAGAGTCTCAAATGATGTATATAGAAAAAGGTTTGATGAGATTTTTGGTAAAAAAGAGAATGATGAATTAAAGGAAAGTTACGAACAATCTTTAAAAAATAAAAAGGAACGAGATGATAGAAAAAATAAAATCTAAATTTCAAGTGTGGTCTTTATATTATCGAACCGAGATAATTTGGTTTACGGTAGGATTTATAATTGGAGCTTTAATTCTGTAACATGAAAAAGAGTAATAAATTCAACTATATACAAGGAAAACAGATCACGGACCACGAATCAGGGACCAGGGTTTATGAGATAGTTGGTACTAGACTTCCAAGCGTTACTACTGTATTAGGCGAGACCAAAGATAAACAATTTTTAAAAAACTGGAAGGCTAAAGTTGGAGAACAAGAAGCAGAACGAATTAAGAATCATAGTAGCAGGCGGGGAACAGCCATGCACAAGTTCATCGAATCTCATGTGGAAGGAATTGGCTACGATGATCTTACAACAATCGGACAAGAGGCGAAGCCCATGGCCCAAAAAATTATTGAAGTCGGTCTTACGCCAGTTGAAGAGTACTACGGGTCAGAAGTTATGTTACATTATCCTGGGTTGTATGCTGGGAGTACTGATTTCGTTTGTCTACATAATGGTCTTGAAACTATTGTAGACTTTAAACAAGCTAACAGACCAAAGAAAGAAGAATGGATAGAAGATTATTACCTGCAGATAGCAGCATATGCCATGGCTCATGACCATGTTTACGGTAGCAAAATAAGACAAGGTGTGATAATGATGTGCACACCTGATTTATATTATCAGGAATTTAAGATTCAGGACGCCGATCTAAGGGCGTGGAAACACAAGTTTTTGAAGAGGCTAGACATGTATCATGAGTTGAAACACAGCGAAAAAGAGCAGGCAAACGTCCAGATTGTCGCAGAAGACTTTGGCAAATAAGGCGTAATTGTGTCACAAATGTGGCAACAATGTGTTCAAATCTAGTTTAGAATCATTCTAAGTACAGTTTGTATAGGTATGGCAAAAGTTTTATAAAAAAAAATAAAATGTGCTACAGATATTTTGTCTTTTTGTACTTTTGACCTAGAAGTGTTGGTATACAACAAAAATGATGGACAAAATGTGTGAAAAAAAAGTGTACTGGGACAAATTATTTTGTCCTTATTGGTCAAATCTCAGATTGCCCGCGCGCGAGGCATTTCATTTTTCTCTTTTTCTTAAAACTTTTACCATACCTATACAGATTTGAAGATGACAGAAGAAACCTTTTTTGATATGTTGAATCGAATTCACAATCCGGATTATTACTATGCCAAGAACAAAGACAAGAAGAAAACTAAACGTAAACCAACCAAGCGTAAGCGACATCCCATTTCCAAAGGTAAGAGTGGAGTGGATAGATTGCGTAAGCGACAGCGGCTGGGCAAACGAAAAAGAGTTCGACAAGATGAAGTTAGCTAGACCTGTCAATGAAGGCTGGTTGTATTCTAAAGATAAAATTTCAATTAAATTATTTGCTTCGTACGATAAAGAAGATGATGGTAGTTTTAGTTTTGGGGATCGGACGATGATTCCTCGTCAGTGGGTAAAGAAGATTCAGAAGATTTAGGTGTCTCAACAGCCTCACCCTCAACAGTCTTTGCACCTAAAAGTGGTGCGTAGTCGTCTAAAATTTGTTTCATTTTGCTTTCTAGCTCTTGTTCTGATAGGTCCTCTAGTTTTCCTGTTTTTATTATTTTCCTGTCTATATATAATCCTGCCGCTTTACCTCTATTTGCTTCCGCGTTAACTGCAGAAGAGAACGAGCCTTTTTTTAAAGCAGCTTCTCTGAGTCTTGCTAGTTCTGCAACGTGTCCTTCATAGGTCACTTCAAACTTCTTAAGTCTTTCTTCTTTGAGTTTACCAATATAACCTACAACTAAAGGACTTAGTCTTGGATTACAAAGTTCTGAGCCTTCTTGCCTACATCTTTTTTCAGAGTATCCAGCAAGCTTTGCAGCTTCACTTTGTGTTACCGGTCCATCTGGTCCACCGAATACTAAAAACTCAGCGAATCTTTGTTGCATTTCAGTTAGTCTTTTTGGTAATCCCATAGTTGACAATTTAAGGTAACTATTCTATATTGTCAATATGAAAGATGATCGAGGAGAATTAGATTTAACTAAAATGATTGAAGACTTGACAACTAAATTAAAAGGCGTAAAGGAAGATTTAGAGTCTCAACGCAAGTTAAATTCTAATCTCAAAAAAGAATTGCAACAAGTAAAAACAGACAATGTTATACTAGCTGATGACAATGCTATTTTGTATGACAGGCTGCGACAGCTCGGTAGGTAATGTACGTAAAACACTTACAAGAGTTTTTAGAAAAATTTACTTCTGCTAATAAAGCAGATACCCGACAGGGTAATGCAGTTTCAAACGCAAAAATATACATTGAGAGAAACGGACGACTTCATGAGATTAAAAGAATTGAAGTGCAAGACCAAGGTATAATTGGTCAGCCATCAATTCGGCTAGTTATTAAAACACAGGAGAAACAGGAAATTATTCTGCCGCCAAGTCTTATGAAAGAGTTCTAAATGCATGTACCAGTCACCCTGAAAAACCTATGGGTCCAGAGGCAAAATTATATCAAAAAATTAAAAGAAACTCCGATGGAATTTCATGGATTCGGATTGAAAACCTTAGCTTACTCGGCACTCCTGATCTATTGGGCTATAATACTTCTGGGCACTTTTTTACTGTAGAACTCAAAGTCACGAAGGGGAACAAGGTCAAGTTTTCACCACACCAAATTGCGTTTCACGTGGCACATCCAAAGAACACATTCATCATGGTCCAGGCCCTTGGTCCTAGGACCTCTAAACATGTTCACATGTTCCATGGTTCACGAATCATGGAGCTTGCTGCTTGCGGCTTGAAGCTTGACGCTTGTAGCTTGGGGCTTGAGGCTTGTATTAAATATTTGAAGAACCTGAACTAGGTTCTGGTTTAGCTTGTGGCTTGGAGCTTGCAGCTTGATGCTTGTCGCTTGAAGCTTGTTGCTTGAGGCCCGGATCAGGGCGCACGCTAGATACTTCCGTCGAAGCTTGTTCGCTAATGGCCTGATCCAGTTTATTACGTATCGATCGTAATTCTTTATAATATTTTGGGTGTTGGAAAATATGAGTCATATTTAATATATTCTTTTATTAATTTTTTATGTTTGGCGCTTCCGTACTTGCGCAGCGGTAGAGCTCTTATTTTTTTTAAAATTTCTTTTTGTTTAGTGTTGGCCATATGATATATTTTTTATTTCTTTATTCCAGCAATTTCTGCAGTCTTTGCATTCGTTGTCTTGCTTCGCGCTGGGGCATGTTGCGCCGCTTGTTACCACTGTTGAGGTATGAGTCCAGCCTCCAGCTGCGGGCTGGTCAATCATTGGCATGCTAAAACGAATTATTAAATTATCCGGGGCTCGTGATACATGGTCCTTGATCCATGCTTCACGTGTTGGGAGCCAGTGACGCTTAGAAGGCGTCAACCTGCATACTTCATAAATTTTATTTAAATGATCAAGATCTTGTACATCTCCTGAATCGTGCCATCTAAACACATCGGGCTTTTTAGAATTAATTAAATGCGCCATAGCTTCAACCCATTGTGAAGAGCTTACAGCTGCCAGTCTCCGGTACTGAGCGTCTTGTACAACTTTAAAAACATAACAACCTTTTAGAGCGTAGCAATCGTAGCAGGTGCTGCCTTTAACCTTCCGGAGCTTGGAGCCTGTTTTGCATTCTTTCGCTGGTAGACCAATTGACCATCCAGGCATTTTTGAAGGCTTGCTCAGGCTGCCTCCTATAATTTTAAGTGCTTCTTCTGTTTTCATAATTCTTTCTCCTTTAATTTGTAGGACATAATAACATTGTACCGCTGTCTTGTCAAGCTTGCCGCTTGTTGCTTGCAGCTTGCGGCTTGGTGCTTGTAGCTTGGTCCCTGGGCCTCGAGCCAGCGCCAGTGCTGCACTAATATTTTGATACTAGGAAGGCCTGGCTGTCTGCTCATGTCTTTTTTTTCTAGCTAGCTTTTTAAAAAACTTTTCACAGCTGCGAACATATGCGGCCGGAAGATGTTCGCGCGGCCGCATAAAATACCAGCTCAGGTCGTTGTGTTTAATTCTTTTCATTGTTTATCTGCTCTTTGAGATTTTTAATATCAGTTTCTTTATCTGTTTCTTCAGACAATCTCTGAATAAAACCTGGATACTCTTCCATCATATCTTCACCGTAGGAAGCTTCCCAAGCGTCAAGTATTTGTGCTAGTGTATATTTACTCATTGTTTTCCTTTCTGTTTTTATCCTACCATATCCTACAATTACTGTCAAGCTTGAAGCTTGCTGCTTGTAGCTTAGAATCATTCTAAACTGCATTTGTTAATTAGAATCATTCTAAAGTGACCAGTTGTTGTCCTGTGTAGGCGGGCACACTCATTCTAGTTTTGTGGCCATGTCGTTCGTACATTGCAACCTATACTATAGCGGTTAAAATCCCGCAGTTACAACAACTGTTCCCAGGTCCATACTCTTCACAACGCGGTTGCATGTGCCTTACGCCACTAATAACATGGACCAGAGAACAGTTCTGGTTCATAGCACAAAGACAGACTATTGTCGGTGTGATGTACTACAACCAGAAGTTGTCCCAGATTGTTTTAGTTTATAAGCTTGTGTACAATCAAAAAAAGCTAAATCAAATATAGTCCTTGACTATCCTATTGTCAAGTGATATTTAAACTTTATGCAAAATAAAAATACAGAAAGGAAACAAATGAGTAAAATAAGAATGAATACTGAATTTAGAAATAAAATTTTAAATCGGTATGTTGAAAGTGCAGAAACAGAAAACACGCAAGAGCGAGAAGCATATCTTCAAGCAAGAGAAAAAGTTGATGAATTATATCCACAAGCTTTTAGACTTGCAACAGATGTTGTATCAAATGCATATCCACCAGAAGATGTTGCGACTTGCAAAACTTTAAAAGCAAAGTATGGAAGTCCACTTGATGTTGTAGCAAAAGATAAATGCTTTTTTTTCTCTTATGCAAAAGATGAACTGAACGAAGATGAAGATGAAAGTGATAGAAATGTATCTGAACATTTTGATTTTGGTTTATTTGGTAGTTGTGGCAATAGTGAGTATAGTGATGAAACAGGAAAACAATTTGCTTATGCTTATTGTCGTGAGGGATTAAAAGCGCAAGACTTAAATCCAGATATACTTGCACAACAAAATGGTAAAGACGATAATCCACATAAAACTAAACACATTGAGGCAAACGACAAGGCACTAGGGTATAGTCATTATTCAAGTTATAATTCTGACAATGATAATTCAGTCGGAACTACTAGAGAGTTTGATAGTCAATATTATTTAGATATTATTGGAACATCACATTGTCGTTCAAGAACTATTGCTTGTAATAAAGAACAATTTTTGTTTTTTAAAATTTGGAAACAAGCAAAAGCAAATTTAATTACTTGTCATCAAAAATGGATTGATAGTATTGAAAAACAAAAGCAAGCTATGAAAACAGGATTGAAAGCTTACAGATATTTAAGCGAGGGTGTTGAGTTGATGAAAGAACTCGGCATTGAAATAGATGAAGCAGAACTTGTAAGATGTAATTCAACAGGATTAACAATCTATAATCCTGTGAATTTGGCTAGTATGATTAAAGGCATGAAAAATACTACCATGACAAGAGAACAAAAAATAGCGATTAGAAAGGAATACGAAAAGCAAAATAATTTAAATTAAGCTATTGACATCTAGGGGCTATCCTATATAGTCCCTAGAATAACAGAAAGGAAAAAGACAATGGAAAACAATACAACATTTAAAATAACATACTACGCAGGCAAACATAAAAAACATATTACGCGTTTAGGTAAATGGGTTGAGGGTTGCAGATATTGGACAGATAAATCTGGTAAAGCAATATTTACTTATTTTGATGTTGACGCAGATAATTTTAGAAATGCGTCAGTATCTTGGAAAGTTAGGTTTTAATGCCAAATAAACATTTTTGCCAAGGACCTAATTGCCATACAAACCCAACCACAGACAGGTTTTTAAAATCTAAAAACATAATTCGTGGGCGCTATGCATGTGCTCGAATAGATGAGAAGCAATGGTATTCAGAATCAGATAAATACTTTTGCTCTCAAACTTGCAAACTACAATGGTTGAATAAAAATATGGAATGCGTGGAACGAGGAACTCCTGTTCCATTTATTACACATAGAAGAATAAGCGAGGGATATGAGAAAACAACAAACGAAAGTCGTTATGGTTATAGATATACTAGCATACAAAAAATAGGTGTTGACAATGACAATGATAATGATAGGATTATCCCATAACAGAAAGGTATAATATGAAAAAACCAAAAACATTAAAAGCAGAATATCTTCCAGGTGGTTCTAAAAGACAAGAACTGTTAGAGCATGCAGTTGACTACTTAAGAAAACCTGGACAACTTCAAGGTGATAAACATCATTTTTGTTTAACTTATCTTAAGATGACTGAGACAGAATATCTGGAAGCATTAAACAAAGCAACTAACGGAGGAGTAGAAGCATGGGCAAACTAAATAATATGAAAGTAAAACAATCAGTAGAATACAATGGCAAGAGATATACTCTACCATTCTTAGTAGCTAAAGAATCTTTATCTACTGAAGAAGACACGGTAAGAAATAGATTCGGTGGTGAGTCATGCACATTGCCAGCGTTTGCAATCGCTGTGTATGATGTAATCATCGGCTCTGAAATGTTAGGTGATTATAAAACAGTTAGACAAGGTCTTGATTGGTTTTCTCGACACTTTACTAAAGAATACATGGTTCTGTTAGACTAGTCCCATTGCCCTGGCGCTAACGCGCCAGGGCTCACACCCCGAGGGGTCCCTCATCAATCTTAAATAATCTCGAAACACGGAAAGCAATCACCCTTTTTTAAAAAGGGGTCCCACTACTCTAGGTTGTATTGCTTGATTTAGACTGTCAAAGCTGGTAAAAACGTTTTGAACATCTTATAAGGGTGCAAAAAATTTTATAAAATTTTTTATGAATTTAGAAAAAGTAGATATTAGTAAGCTACCTGCTGACGTTAGAAAGAAGTTCTTGCAATTACAGGTAATGCATGCAGAGAAAAAAATACAAAATAAAGCTAAGAATGATTTTTTAAGCTTTGTTAAATGTGTGTGGCCAGAATTTGTTGAAGGCGCTCACCATAGACACATAGCAGATAAATTTAATAAGCTTGCAACAGGGGAAATCACCCGTCTGATTGTCAATATGCCTCCACGTCATACGAAATCAGAGTTTGCATCTTATCTATTACCAGCGTGGATGGTGGGCCGGCATCCAAAATTAAAAATAATTCAAGCAACGCACACTGGAGAACTTGCAATTAGGTTTGGTCGTAAGGCTAAGAACTTAATTGACTCTGAAGAGTATGCAAAAATTTTCAAAACTACACTACAAGAAGACTCAAAAGCTGCAGGTCGTTGGGAAACTGCCCAAGGTGGTGAATATTTTGCTGCTGGTGTCGGTGGAGCGATTACAGGACGGGGTGCTGATCTTCTAATAATTGACGATCCACACTCGGAACAAGACGCATTGTCTCCTAATGCAATGGAAAATGCGTATGAGTGGTATACATCAGGTCCAAGACAGCGTTTACAACCTGGCGCAAAAATTGTTTTAGTAATGACACGTTGGAGCACTAAAGATTTGACCGGAAAATTGCTTCAAAATCAAAAAGAAGTTAAAGGTGATCAATGGGACGTGGTCGAATTTCCAGCGATCATGGACCACGGAACTCATACGGAACCAGTTTGGCCAGAATATTGGAAATTAGACGAGCTTGAGAAAGTAAAAGCAACGCTTCCAGTTGGAAAATGGAATGCACAGTGGATGCAACAGCCAACTTCTGAAGAAGGAGCAATAATTAAACGAGAATGGTGGGCAAAATACAATTCTGACGACATTCCTAACCTGTATCACGTCATACAAAGTTACGATACTGCATTTTTAAAAAAAGAAACTGCCGATTACTCTGCAATCACGACTTGGGGAGTGTTTTATCCAACCGAAGACTCACCTGCTAACTTACTTTTGCTAGATGCGATTAAAGGAAGGTACGAATTTCCAGAATTAAGGCGTTTAGCGCTTGAACAATACAAATATTGGAATCCTGAAACAGTAATTGTTGAAGCAAAAGCTTCAGGACTGCCATTAACTTATGAACTTAGACAAATGGACATTCCAGTTGTCAATTTTACTCCATCTAAAGGAAACGATAAGCATGCACGTGTAAATGCTGTTGCACCTTTGTTTGAAAGTGGTATAATCTGGGCTCCGGAGCAGAAATTTGCGGAAGAAGTCATTGAAGAATGCGCCGCATTCCCTTTTGGAGATCATGACGACTATGTCGACTCAATGACACAGGCTGTTATGCGATTCAGACAAGGTGGATTACTTAAGCACCCTGAAGATTATGTAACAGATAATTCTCGTAGGAGGTTAAATAAAAATTATTACTAATGACTATTATAACTAAAGGAATGGGAGCAATATTAAAAGGAAGACTAAATCCTAAAAAAACTAAAGGCTATATGGATACAGACCCTAATGTTAGAAAAGGTATAGCTAAAGGATTAAGAGAGCACAGAAAATCAGACTTTTATAAAAGACATAAAAAGATGATGAAAAAATTAAAAGAAAACCCTGATTTATCTTATATGAAAGGTCAGTTAGATTAATGACTATTATAACTAAAGGAATGGGTGTTATCATTAAAAAGCTCGGTAGAAAAAAACTAACTCCTCAACAAAAAGAAGCAAAAGAAAAATTTAGAAAACACCTAGATAAAAAGAAGGGTAAAGAATTAGATTGGGATGATGTAAAAGCATCTGCTAAAATCTTTACTAAAAGATAATGACACCAATCATTAGAAAATTTGTTTTGAAACTCTTGTCCAAGGACCGTGGTTCAGGGATCACGAGCCTTCCAGGTGCACAACATAGAATGATCCAAGAATCAATAATCACGGACACTCTATTAAAAAAAGGAGTTAATCCAGAAACTATTACTTCAGAAGGAATGCTTCAATCTATTTTAAACGGAATTAAAAAAGAAGAAGCAATGATTGCAAGATCAAAAGCAGAAGCACAAAAACAATTAGCAACTGTTATGGATATGAAGGGTAGAAAAATTAAACCTGGAGCAAAGATTATGGGTGGTGAAGAAGTGGTTGAGACAGAAGCAGAGATTGCTAAAAGAATAAATAAAGGAAATAAAGAAGGCATTGAACGAATTAAAGAAAAACAACTTATAGAAAGTTTTGATCCTGATGAAATGGCATTAGGCGGCAGAGCAGGTTATTTTCTAGGTGGAAAAGTTGGTGCAGGAATTTTAAAACTTTTAAAAAATAAGAAAAAAGTTAAAGCAGCTTATGATGATATTTTCCCTTCGGGCGATTATAAATACGATGCCGAGATGGTTGCAGAATCATTAGTTGAAAATAATCCAAAAGTTTTTGGAAATAGACTTTATAGCGATTTAAACGACGCTGAACGATTCGAAGTATATGGAGCTGCATTAAATGAAGCTTCTACAAATTTTGCTAAAACGCTTCAAATGAAAAGAGCTCTGAGAAAAGCAAGTAAGCCGACTAAGACTTTAGAAGGTATTGAAAAAACAGGAACCATAAATATTTCTGATCCAGACATTGCAGAAGAGTTTGCAAGATTTATGAAAGAGACAGACCCTAAAGGAAGTAAAGTAATAGAACAAACAGTTGAGTTGTCAAACTTTAATCCTAAAGGTCGTAAAAAAAATGCAACAGGCGGTAGAGCAGGTTTTGCTGGTGGTGGTATGGGTAGAAGAGCATTTTTAAAATTAATGGCAGCGTTAGGCGCAACAGGTGCTGCAGCTAAAAGTGGATTAGTAACTTTGTTAGGTAAAGGTGCTGGTAAAGAAGTTGCAAAAGAAGTTGTGAAAGAATCAACAACTAGACCTCCTGAATATTTTTTTAGATTAGTAGAAAAAATTAAATTTATGGGTGATGATACACTTGCTTCAACAGATAAAGCCATAGCAAAAAAATATAAAGATTATACAATGGAAGAAGATTTTGCAGGCAACATAGAAATTATAAAAAAAGGAGATATGGATGCTCCAGGTTATGAAGAAGTTTATATGAGTTACTCTGTAGATGATGTTCCACTAAAAGGTAAAAAAGGATCTACAAAAGTTGAAGAGTATGAAGAATACACTGCAAGACCAGACATGGATGGTAAGATGAAAGACGTTGAACCAGGTGTGCCAGATGAAGTTATAGAAGAAGCTGGTGATACTACAGCTATGACACTTAAAAAAGCAGACGGCGGCCGTGTTTCAAGATGGATGGGTGGTGGCTTAACAAAAGGTAAACGTACCTTATCTGAATTATTAAAAATGATGGCCAAAGACAGTTCGCACGGTAAAACTCCTTCTGAAATGTTAAAAATGATAAATCCAAAACAATTTAATGAAATGTTAGATAGACCAGAAGGTATCCCTTCAATTGCTAGAGAGATGATTGAAAAATACACCAAAGAAATGAAAGGCGATAGAGCTAATATGATTGAAGAACTTATTGCTACTGGAAGAAGAATAAAAAAAGTTGATGATGATTTAGTAAACTATAAAATTAAAATAGTTGAAGATATGGTGTCTAAAGGAGTTGATAGAGCAACCGCTAAAGAAATGGCAGAAACTTTAGCCGAGATGGTGGCACAAGGAGCTGGCAAAAGAGCTACTCCTAAAATTACCGACGAAGGTTTATTAGAAATGGAAAATATACAAAAAAACTTAGCAACTCAAGATAGAAAGCTAAACGCGTCAGGCGGCATAGCTCGAATGTTAGGGGAATAATGGATAGAGTTTCAGAAATACTATATCTCTACGAAGACGATGTAGAGAGCTTTGCTGATGGTGGACGGATCGGGTTTAGGAAAAGAGGGTTTGTTTCTCCCTCAGGTCTAACCAAACTTCAAATAGAACAAAAAGAAAAAACTTGGGACACTCTTGCAGAGATTATCCAAAAAGCTGATATTGAAGATGATATGGAATATTTAATGAGAACACCTAAATCTCAAAAAAGTTTAAAGAAATATGGTAAAACGGGTAAAGTCAGATTTAAGAAAGGTATGCTGGATGATAGTTTGGCAGTAGCTTTTGTTAAACTGCAAAAAGATGCAGCAGGGATAAAATACATAGCTGATAAATTAGGAGAAGATACAGAATTTGTATTAGATATTTTTGATGAAAAAGAAAACTTTGCAGAAGAGGGAAGAACAAAGGCAAGACTTGAAGGTAGTCCCACTAAACTTAAATCAAACAAAATGACAAGGGATTATGACAAGGCAGAAAAATGGTTAACTAAAAATGCTGAAAAATTTGATGATCCTCAAAAATTTAAAAAAGCTTTTATTAAAAGATTTGGAAACAATCATTCTTTTATACAAGCAATTAAAAATAATTTACCTTCAGGTTTTAGTGCGGATTTTAATTCAAGTATTTTGGGAATAAAAGGAGGTGGAGGAGCAGGTGGAGGAGCATCACGATTAACTAAAACTTTAGGAGATAATATTTTTTCTACTGTTATTTATAATTTTAATGATGATGTACGAAAAAAAATTACTAATGAATTTAAACAAGCTTTATCCGGTGGTCCTGCAAAAGTTAAACAAGAAGCAAGAAAAATTTTAAAAAATAGTGAGCTTTTAAAAAAATATAATTTAGATCAAAAAATTCATGGTCCTATTTCAAGATTAATCTTTAAAGAAATAGGGGAAGATTTATATAAAAACATTCAAACTTTTAGAAACCCTAGAGCAGGTACAGCTGATCTTTTAAGTTATTTAAAAGATGTTGTTGATCCTAAATATAAATCTCAGTTTATAGACGCTGAAAACGCTATTAAATTAGCAAGTGCTGGAAAAATTAAAGATGCTAAAAAACTTTGGAATATTAATGAAAAAATTATGTATGATCATAAAATACCTTCTTCTTTAATTGATTTAGGTTATGCAGATGAAATAGAATATATTAAATTATCTCCTACCATAGAAACATTTAACGTTGAAATAAAAAATAGACAATTTGATAAACCAATGAACAAATTGTTAAAAAGGTATGAAAATGCTTCTCCCGAAAATAAAAAAGTTATATTTCAAGAAATACAAGATTTAAAAAATAATTTTAGTAAAAAATATGGAAATTATTTAGATGATATTAGCATTACTGCTGATAAAGCAGGAAAAATTAAATTTTCAAGTAAAACTCCTTTTGTTACTAAAAAAACAGATTTAGTAAAATCTTTACAAACAAATTTACAATCTTTAAAAACAAGTTTGCAACAAAAAAATTTTAATAACAAAAAACTATTAAAGTTTTTTAAAGACGCAAAAATTCCATGTATTAAAGGTGAAGGAGGTCAATGTACTTCAATCGCTGATTATCAAAAAGGATATAATAAACTTGTTCAAGAAGGAGCGGCGGGAAGTAAACCAGCGATTAACAAATTAGGTAAGTTTACAAAAAGTATTAGAGCTTTAGGAAATGTTGGTAAGTGGACCGGTTATGGTTTGTTAGCTGAAGCGGGTTTTATGGTTCCGTTTGCAGTTGGAGATTATGCAGCGGGTAAATCTTGGAAAAGAATTTTAGGAAATGCAACTGATTATGGTTTTGGTCCAATACTAGGTCAATCAGAACAAGAAGAATTTGAAGCAGCGCTTCCAAAAGGTTCGGCTGCTGTTCAGGGTGAAGAAGTTTTAAGAATTGGTGACGAGTTAACAAACTTAGAACAAAGACAAGCCAATCCTGGTTCAGGAAGACCTGGACTTAAAAAAAGAGTAGAAAGAGCAAGACAAAAAGTTTATGACGATAAATTTGCTGATTACATGAGAAACATACAACCTTTCTTAAGACCAAGTCCTCATTTAGAAGGTGGACAGTTTTATGATCAAGAATTATTTGATAAAGCTATGACAGAAGGCACTGAGGCTAGAGAAGCAATAGCACGTCAAGATGCGGAACGAGCAGAAAAAAGAAATATAGCAGGTGAAGAAGATTTTATGGCAGCAGGCGGAGGAATAGCTGGAATAAGAAGACCTAATGCAATTCCCCCTGAATCTGGGCCACAACCACAGGGCTTGGAAAATCTTAAATATTATGTTACAAACACTTAGGAGTATAAATGGCAGATATAGATAAAGGACTCCCTAATACACGAACCGAGTTAAAACTTCCTGGTGAGGAAGAAATAGCTGACGTTTCGGTACAAGAGGAAGTTACAGAAAAACAACCAGTAGAAGTTACACCAGAAGAAGATGGTGGCGCCACAATTGATTTTGAACCAGGTGCAATTAACATTCCTGGCACAGAAAATCATTTTGATAACCTAGCAGATATTTTACCAGAAGATGTTTTAGAGCCTATCGGAAATGAAATGGCTGGAAACTATCAGGATTATAAATCTTCTAGAAAAGAATGGGAGAAAACTTATAGAGATGGTTTAGATCTTTTAGGATTTAAATACGAACAAAGAACAGAACCATTTCAAGGAGCTAGTGGTGCAACTCACCCTGTACTAGCTGAAGCAGTTACACAATTCCAAGCACAAGCATATAAAGAATTATTACCAGCAGATGGACCGGTTAGAACTCAAGTTATTGGTGTTCAAACTCCGGCAAACGATTTACAAGCACAAAGAGTAAAAGATTATATGAACTATCTTGTTATGGACAAGATGAAAGAATACGAACCAGAATTTGATTCGATGTTGTTTCATTTACCATTAGCAGGATCAACATTTAAAAAAGTTTATTATGATCTAACTATGGGAAGAGCGGTTTCTAAGTTCGTCCCTGCAGATGAATTAGTAGTTCCGTACACAGCTACCTCATTAGACGATGCGGAAGCTATTATTCATGTGATTAAAATTCCAGAAAACGAGTTGCGAAAGCAACAAGTTTCTGGGTTTTATCGTGATATAGAATTAGGCCCACCAGGAATGGTGACTTCAAATGAATTAGAAAAAAAGGAACGTGAGCTTGAAGGAACAAAATCTACAGGTAGACAACAACCTATCTATACTTTGTTAGAGTGTCACGTTAATTTAGATCTAGAAGGATTCGAGGAGGTTGATGGAAACAATGAACCGACTGGAATAAAACTTCCTTATATTGTTACAATAGAGGAAGGTACAAGAAAAGTTCTCGCTATTAAGCGAAACTTTGCGCCCAATGATCCGAAGAAGGATAGAATCCAATACTTCGTCCACTTCAAATTTCTGCCAGGACTAGGATTTTACGGATTCGGACTCATTCACATGATTGGCGGATTGAGTCGTACGGCAACGGCGGCTCTCCGTCAATTATTAGACGCTGGAACATTATCTAACTTACCAGCAGGATTTAAACAAAGAGGTGTTAGAGTTCAGAACGAAGCTGACCCAATTCAACCAGGTGAATTTAAAGATGTAGATGCACCGGGTGGATCATTACGTGATGCTTTCTTTCCATTACCTTATAAAGAACCTTCACCAACATTATTACAATTATTAGGTATTGTTGTTCAAGCTGGACAAAGATTTGCTTCTATTGCTGATATGCAAATAGGAGATGGTAATCAAGGTGCAGCTGTAGGAACAACCATTGCTTTACTTGAACGTGGTTCAAGAGTCATGTCTGCAATACACAAAAGATTGTATGCAGCAATGAAAAAAGAATTTGGCTTACTTGCAACTATTATTTCACAATACTTACCACCAGAATATCCATATGACGTGGTCGGTGGTGCAAGGACCGTGAAGCAAATGGACTTTGATGACAGAATAGATGTTGTACCAGTTGCTGATCCTAATATATTTTCAATGTCTCAAAGAATAACATTAGCACAAACTGAAATGCAATTAGCTACAACTAATCCACAAATGCACAACATGTATAATGTTTATCGAACTATGTATGAAGCAATTGGAGTAAAAAATATTGATGCAATATTACCACCTCCACCACCTAATACACCTAAAGATCCATCTATTGAAAATATAGATGCATTAGCAGGTAAACCTTTTAATGCGTTTCCAGGTCAAGACCATAGAGCACATATAACAGCTCACTTAAACTTTATGGCAACTAACATGGTTAGAAATGCACCGATGGTTATGGGAGCTTTACAGAAAAATATTTTAGAACATATAAGTCTAATGGCACAAGAACAAGTACAATTAGAATTTAGAGAACAAATGCAAGAGATGAAACAGCTACAACAGATTGCACCACAAAATCCACAAGCTGCAGCGGATCTGCAAATGTTATCACAAAAAATTGAAGCTAGAAAAGCTGTGTTGATTGCAGAAATGACTGAAGAGTTTATGAAGGAAGAGAAGAAGATTACTTCTCAATTCGATCATGATCCATTGCTTAAATTGAAAGAGAGAGAAGTTGATTTAAGAGCAAGAGAAACTGAAAGAAAAATAATGGAAGATGAGAATAGATTAACTCTTGATACAGCTAAACTTGTACAAGATAGAGATTTGACTGAACAGAAGATGGAGCAAGACGAAGAATTAGCTGAAATGAGAGACGAGACAGCTATGGATAAAGCTTTATTATCTGCGGAGACTAAGCTCTACACAGATCAAATGAAACGTAAAGATGTAAAGACCTTGAAAGGTCCTAGAAGATAGTATAAAAAACCAATAGGAGAAAATATGAAAAACTACCAAAAGTCTACAAAGGTTGCAGTTCCTAAACAGAATGTTGTCTATGACAAAAGAAGTAAAGCTGATGTCACTAGAGCAAGAAACGTTATCCCAACTGGTGATAAAGTAACTGTTAAAGGTACAGGCAAAGCTAGAAAACAATCAGCAACTTGGTTCTAATATGTGGTTATCAGCAATTAAATTAGCTGTATCTGCTGGAAGCAAAATTTATGCTAACAAGCAGAAAGCAAAAATGGCTATGTCTGATGCACAGCTATTGCACGCCGAGCGACAAGCGCGAGGAGAGGAAGAATACCAGGGCAAACTTTTAGAAGCTAGACAAAACGACTACAAGGACGAATTCGTTCTTGTGATATTAAGCGCGCCCATAATTGTGCTTGCATATGGGGTCTTCAGTAATGATCCGGTTGCTTTGGACAAGATAAAGATTTTTTTCGAGCATTTCGCGGCGTTGCCGACATGGTTCACTTCACTTTGGATTCTTGTTGTTGGATCAATTTTTGGGATAAAAGGAACTCAGATATTCCGGAATGGAAAAAAATAGACTTGTCTAATAAGATAAGTTATAATAAACTTAACTAGGAGAAAAATATGAGACAAAACGGTGTTAGATCAAATGTCAGATTTCCATACGGAAAAGGCGGATCTTCTAAAA
>VTLG01013192.1_pt1 | contig 21642 bp, 20 predicted proteins | sample 4694571 | NCBI WGS metagenome assembly VTLG01 (sample SAMN12604809, study PRJNA352737) | marine metagenome | biome: ENVO:00000447; feature: ENVO:00000209|ENVO:00000569|ENVO:01000036; material: ENVO:00002151; isolation source: viral sequences binned using virsorter ... | reverse complement strand
GCGCATCTATTGCAGCTACTGAGAAGCTTGGTTTCTATGGAGAAATCTCTGTAGTAACAGCTGACGGTGATGTTGACAATAGTTGGGGTACTAAAATAGGCACCAAGTATAGCTTCTGATGAAGTACTTAGAATCCCCATGGGCAGTTGTTTTCCTGTTCTTGGGGTTCTTTCTTTTTGTAGAAGGATTTCATATGTATGAACATCAGCATTGTAGATCCTGTCCACCATGTCAATTAGAGGAGTATTAATGGCACATCAAACAGAAGGTGGAGGATTTGGTAAAGCATATCCTGTAAACTTCAGTCCTGAAATTAAAGATCCTCCTGATACATTACCTAGTGAGAAACAACCACCAGGAGTTGATGAGGATGAACCTCAATCCCTAGAGGAAGCCTTATTAGGTTAAGGGAAGTAGGAGCAGAACCTCAGAGTCGGACTGCTCTTGCATTGGCTTTGGCCCGATACGTCGGATACCCTTAGCCGTCTAGACGGTGGGAAAGACCACAACAAAGGAAAAAATGATCACAAAATTTTACGCGTAAGAAAGTAAACAATACACTTTATAAAAGTAAATGGCTCATCAAACTACCAGTGGCAGTAATACTGCCCTGCTCACCCGACCGGGTTCCCTTAATGGAGGCTCGGATGCACGTGCTCTTTATCTCAAACTGTTTTCAGGAGAGATGTTTAAAGGGTTTCAACATAATGCGATAGCCCGTGACCTTGTAATGAAGCGTACCCTTAAAAACGGTAAGTCATTACAATTCATCTATACGGGTCGCACAACTGCTGAATTCCATACACCAGGAAACAGCATACTGGGTAACTCTGATGGTGCACCACCAGTAGCTGAGAAGACGATCACAGTAGATGATCTCTTAATCAGCTCTGCGTTTGTGTATGAATTAGACGAGACCCTTGCTCACTATGAACTACGTGGTGAGATCTCCAAGAAGATTGGATATGCATTGGCTCAAAAGTATGACAGACTTATCTTCCGTGCAATCGCAAAGGGAGCTAGACAAGCTTCACCTATCTCTAAGACAGACTTCAAAGAACCAGGTGGAACACAGATCCGTGTAGGTACCAACGACAGTGGTGCCGATGCTTACGTTGCATCTTCACTAGTTAACGCATTCTATGATGCTGCTGCAGCCCTTGATGAAAAGGGAGTTAGTTCTGAAGGACGTGTAGGTGTTCTTAACCCTAGACAGTACTACGAACTAATCCAACAGGTTGGAGAGAATGGTCTTGTAAACCGTGACGAACAAGGTACATCCCGTCAGAAGGGTAATGGAATTGTTGAGATCGCTGGTATCAAGATCTACAAGTCAATGAACATTCCGTTCTTTGGTAACTATGGTACTATCTATGGTACCGCATCAGCTACAAACCCCGGTGTTACATCACCCGGAAATGTAGGTGACTTCATTGGTCAGACTGACGCATCTAAGTGGGGCGGTCTAGAAGACGCTCGTGCTTCTGTAGATGGTGTCAATGGAAACTATGGTAACCATTCTGACTTTGCTAATAGCTGTGGACTTATCTTCCAGAAAGAAGGAGCAGCTGTTGTTGAAGCTATCGGACCACAAGTTCAGGTAACTTCAGGTGACGTATCAGTTGTATACCAGGGTGATGTTATCCTTGGCCGTTTGGCTATGGGTGCTGACTTCTTGAATCCAGCTGCTTGTGTTGAACTTGTTGCAGGTGCTGCTGTAGGATCTACAGGTAACGCTGCATTCGGTACAACATATCCAGCTAACGGATAGAATTAGCTGGTTTATTAACCAACATATATGGGGAGTTCTCACACTCCCCTTTTTTTTATTACAAAAAATTATTATGCCTTTTCCAACCACGAACGCCACCGCAGAACTACCAGCTATAAATCAAATACTGTCGTCTTGTGGTCAGGCACCTGTAACCACCCTAGATCAAACCAACCCGGACGTTGCGATTGCCTATGATACATTGTTACAGGTATCACGGGAAGTACAGGCAGAAGGCTGGACCTTCAATAAAGAATATCATTATGAATTCGCACCTGACGCAGACAAGAATATATTAATACCAAATAACATTTTACAAATTAAACTTACAGATAATGCATCTAACAAAGATAAAGATGGCATACGTAGAAGTGGTAAATTATATGACAGATATAACCATACATTTGAATGGACTGATAGTACCGTTGAATGTGATATTATTTGGGAATTTGACTGGGTAGATCTACCTGGACCCGTACAAGATTTCATTACATCTAGAGCTGCAGTACTTGTATCTCAAAGGATTGTAGGAGATCAAACACAGTATCAAATGTTACAACAGCAAGAAGCATATCAACGAGCTATTGCATTAGAATATGAAACCAATCAAGGTAACTTTACAATCTTTGGACATCCCAAAGGTGAACATGATTATTACCAAAGCTATCAACCTTACCAAGCACTTTACAGATAATGCCAGCAGTATCCCAACACATATCTAATTATTTAGGTGGGGTATCCATGCAATCTGATGATAAGAAACTTCCTAATCAAGTTAGGGAATGTCTTAATGGTTACCCAGATCCTACCTTTGGGTTAACTAAAAGACCAGGATTTAAATGGATAGCTAATCTAGGTACAGGAACCACATACGATTCATCTAAATGGTTTTACATTGCTAGAACAACAGATGAACGATATATAGGATGTATCACACCAGCCTCAGGAGGCTCTACAGGAGCCCTTGCTATATGGAATGCTGTAACGGGTGCAGCCTGTACAATTACGTACGCTACAGGGGCACAGGCGTACCTTACAGGAGCTCGTACAAACTACAAAGTACTTACTGTACAAGATACATCAATAATAACTAACAATTTAATAGTCGTAGCTAAACAAGCTGACCCAACTTTTGTTGAAAAAACTAGAGCTACATTAATATTAACTGATACAGCTGTAAGTTCCCCCTATAGCGTTACTATTAATGCTGGAGGTGGAGCATCAGATCAAACCTTCTCAACAACAACTGGTACTACTGATACCTATGATACCTTATTAACAACACTTAAGAATGGTATTGATGCTTTAAGTATATCAGGATTAACAGTAACTAAATATGCAGCTTCACTAGAATTAGATCGTTCTATTAGTGGTACTAGAACAGCTTTTAGTATTACTTGTAAAGGTGGTGCTGCTAATAGTAAATTAGCTGTATTTCAAGATCAAGTAGATAATGTATCACAACTACCTACTCAATCTTTCCAAGATCATGTAGTAAAAATTATCAATACTGAATCTACATCTGATACATACTTTGCTAAATTTGTAGCAGATGATGGTACATCAGGTGTAGGTCATTGGGCTGAAACACTTGATCCAAGTAAGTCTCCTGGGTTAAATCAGGATACAATGCCACATGAATTAATTAATACATCAACTAATAATTTTACATTTAGAAAAGTCACCTGGGTTGCTAGAACTGTAGGTGATGATCAAACAAACTCTCACCCTAGTTTCGTGGGAGCTAAAATACAACAAGCTTTCTTCCATAACAACAGACTCGGATTTTTATCAAAAGATAATGTATCAATGAGTCAATCACAGGACTTCTATAATTTTTACCATACGTCTGCACAAACAATAACGGATGCAGATCCAGTTGATATTAACTGTTCAACAATTCGACCTGCTGCACTTCATTCTGTAATTCCTACAACACAGGGTTTAGTACTCTTTAGTAAGAATCAACAATTTTTGATGTCCTCATCTGACGGAATTTTGAAACCAACATCAACAGTAATCCGTACTATTGCAAACTATGAAATGGATATAGAAGTATCTCCCGTTGATACTGGAACAGATATTAATTTTATAAGTAAAACGCCTAACTACACTCGAATATTCGGAATGACCACACGTGGTCAGAATGAGAACCCCCAAATTTTAGATATTGCAAAGGTTGTTAATGAGTGGATTCCTGCTACAGTAGATACGTTTATTGCTAGTCCTCAGAATCAATTCGTTGTTTTATCTAGTCAAGGTTCAGATAAGATTTACTTCTACCGTACATATAGTGATGGAGAAAAAGAAGTAGTTCAAGCGTGGTTTAATTGGCAATTAGTAGGTAACGTACAGTCTATTGCTGTTGATTCAGATGATATGTATGCTGTTACCAAACAAGGGAATCAAGTTACTTTAAGTAAAGCAAGTCTAAGTCAAAGTCCAGAAGACTCTATTCTTGTTAATAACAACGGACAACGAGTTAATCCATGTATTGATTTATATGCTAACCCTACTTCTGTTGTATGGGATGCTACAAATAGGATATCTAAATGCTATATACCTTGGGTTAATTTAACTGCTGCAAGTCCAATACTTGTTATTAAAGGTAGTACATTAGCTGGTACATATGTTGAATCAGGTTTTGCTGTACCACCTGAAGTAGATACTGATGGTAGTGGTACTTATTTTAAAGTAAAAGAGAAAGACTTCTCAAGTATAACTGCTGATGTAATTATTGGATGGAAATATGATTACGATATCATATTACCTAAGACTTATTATAAGTTAGATGATCCTATGACTAGGAGTGACTTTGCAGCTTCATTAACTATATCACGTATGAAGTTCTCAGTAGGACTTTCAGGTGTTATGGGTTTTAAAGTTAAAGCCACTGGATTAAGACAAGGTACAAAACAATATACTGGAGATGGTTCTACTACTAACTTTAACTGGACTGATGAAGATATAAGTTATATAGATAGAGATCAAATTAAAATTAAAGTTAATAATGTTGTTAGTACTGCTTGGTCATTTGTAAATGATACTGAAATACAATTCAGTTCAGCACCAGCTAACGGAGACATTATATTAATTTATCTAGATGAATGGTATAGTTTAAACCCTGTTCAATTAGCTAATGATTACCTAGCTAGTGACGTAGCACTATCTGAACAGTCAACCTTTATGTTACCTATTCATCAAAAAACAGATAACTTTCAAGTCAGAGTATTCAATGATTCACCATTCCCGGTATCATTAAATTCAATGATGTGGGAAGGAGTCTACTCACCAAGATTCTATACGAGGAAATAGTTTATGATAGATGATTTTAATATGAGTATGCCAGGTGAACCTCAGATAGGATTACCTGGTAGAAACCAATTCCTTGAACGACAGATCCAAGAATCTGGAATTTCTGAGAATACTTTAGGAGGATGGATAGCAGCTGGAGTATCAGTTGTAGGTAGTATTTTTGGTGGAAAGAAGTCATCTGATGCTGCTAGAGATCAAGCTGAAGCTCAGAACGATGCTGCTCGTAGACAATTAGAGTATGACAAAGAACTCTATCACATGAACATAGATAAGATTCATGCTGATAGAGATTATGCTCTTCAAACTACTGAAATTAATGCTAGAAATGAAGGTAGATTAGCAGAATGGCAAGATGCTAGTAATTTACAAAAATATAATTATGATATGATGATACGAAACAGAGAGCAAACATCTCTGAATCAACAGTATCTTAAATCAGATGATTTATATCGTAAACAGATAACAATGAATGCTCTAACAGAAAAGGCTGGTAGAGCAGATGAAATGAGGAAGTTGGCAGAAATTAAAGCAGAGGCAGCTTTCGAGTTTCAAGATATGCAGATTAAACGTATTCAAGAGGAAGGTAAATTAAGAGCAATGGGCGTATCTGGACGTTCTATTGCTAAAGCATATCAAGCTAGTGAAGCTGATTTAGGAGCTAAACTTGCTATGATGGATGAATCACTCGCTGGAGCACAACGTAGCTCACGTGCAATATTAGAAGAAATGTCAAGAGATAAGACTTCTGCAGATTTAGCAGCTTATGCAAGTAAGATGTTAGCTCCTGGCACTTTACCTACACCTATTGTTCCATTCCAAACTCCTATTGCTGACTACTTAGCACCAAGAGAAATATCTCCATTTGACTATGGACCTGAACCTGTATTAGGAGCTATGATGTCTCCAAGTGCAGCAGCTAACCAAGCATGGGGTGCAGCTATTAGTGGCATTGCAGGTACAGCTGGAGGTATAGCTTCTGGCTTAGCTGCTGCAGGTAAGTTTTCTGATGTAAACTTAAAAGAAAACATTGAACAAATAGGCGTATCTCCTTCTGGTCTTAACATTTACGAATGGAATTACATAGGAGAAAGTACAGCCAATAGATATCAAGGTGTAATTGCACAAGACTTATTATCTAAAGGACGGCATGATGCTGTTGTTGAAATGGATAATGGTTATCTAGGTGTTTATTACAATAAGATAGATGTAAACATGACACTTGTTTAAAACATGGCAAAAGCATTCAAACGCCACGAAAGTGGAGGCAGTTTCAAACGACCTAATATTGGTGATGGAGGCGTACGCGCCTACAAAGAACAGCAGGATCAGATTATTGAGGCAGAAAAGTTTCAACGGTTAAGATCAGAACAATATGCTGAGCAGTTTATTAAAGGAAAGAGAAGGAATTATGAAGCTGAAGAACAGAATAGACAACAGATAAAGAATTTTGAAAATAAACTCTGGCAAAATACACGTGATGCTATTGTTGTAAAAAGTCAACGTGAAGTAGAGAATCTCAAAAGTAAAGCTGATGAATATGGTAGAGAAGCAAAATACTGGGAGAAATTCTCTACTACATATTCTAAAGAGTGGGGTAAATTAGCTCAAGGATTATATGATTATGGACAATATAGAGGAGCAGTAGCTGATAGAGCTAATGCTAACCAAAAAGAGAATGAGTCACAAGCTGCTGGTAATATAGATCTTGAAATTACTTCACAAGGAATAGAATCATATCAAGATCAACTGATCCATAATGCACTATATAATATAAAGGATCCAGAAGAGAAACTAAATACTGAATCTCGTTACCATAATACGAATCCTAGACGAGATTTAATGGAAGCTGCTGATATGGAGTATAAGATAGGTACTTATCTTAACAACCTTGAAAGTAAACTACTTGAAGAACCAGATGGGTCTTTAGATGACTTTGGAGCAGCAGCTCAAGAATTAGGTATTCAATTAGAATTACGTTATAAGATAAGTCAAAACTCTGAAGGTGGTCGTAAGTTCAGAGAAATAATACGTAAAGCTATTCATTTAAGATTACAAGGCCAACATGGTAAAAAGCTAGATACACTTAAAACCCACAACCTTGGGAATGCGTTAAAAAGTTATCAAAACAATCCTACTGATACTACCCGTATGATCTTAGTAGGAGCTATTGAGAATAAATATGGTACTCATCGGATGCCACAAGCCACTGCATTACTTATGGCTAAATATGTAGGGACAAGTATATATGATATAGATGAGTATATAAATAACCTTGCTACTAGTGCTCCACCTGACAGTAGAAACAAAAGAGTTATGCATGTATTTTTACCAACTACTGATAAAGGGACAGGGACCGAACATGAATATATGGGTCGTCCTGAATCTCAATCTACAGCATATTATGAAAATACAGGTTGGAAAGAAAAGTTTTTCAAAGGTCAAAAGGGTGAAGAGAATTGGCAAGCCTTTAGAGATCAAATAGAAGATGTTCTACTTGAATATAATGCAAAGGAAGCAGTAAAGGAAGTCGAAGATTTAAAAGCTAAAGGTAGATTAGCACGATTAGAACTTGAACAACGGTTTGATATAGCTAATAGAGACAAGGAAAATTATATAGATCTTACTACACTAGACGGATGGAATACAGCAGTAAAGTTACTAGAGAAAAATAAAGCTTATGCAGGTCAAAAAGCACCATCTAATCCTCTTAAACTTATTGCAGATAAAATAGGCTTAAAACCTGGTCAGACCAATCTAGGTTCAGCTGAAAATGATTTCTTATCTGCTTATAAAAGTAATGATTTTGCAAGCATGAGACGTGCATTTAAAAATCTATCTAGACCTCTACAAGACTATCATAGAGATAAATTAGAGTTAACAAATGTAGTAGAAGGTACTAGTATGTCTACTCCTGCAGCTGTAAGGGACTGGAGCCAACAGTTAGTACAGAGGATAAGAAATACAAAAGGTGCTTCATTAAACAAAGCATCCATTAAAGATTATGAAACTAAACAAGCAGCTGCTGCTGTTGAAGATTTATTCCATTCATATTTAAACCGTAACTATGAAAAGATAGATGAATATAAAAGCAAACACGGGAATAATTGGAATAAAGCAATGGTTACAGATGCTCTAGCTAGTACTAAAACTGATGTTGAAAGTAATAAAGGTTTATGGGAAAGAAAATCTGCAAGTGAAAGTGCAGATCTAGGAGAACATTTTATCCATTTCCAAATACCAGAACCCGGATACGATACTGAAGTACCTACAAAAGATCTTTATAATAATGAAATTAGAGCAAAATTTATGGCAGTAAAAAACAAGGAATCAAGTGATTTAGGGATGGCTGCCTTCAATGAGGATACTTTAGATAACCAAAAACTCCAACATGGATTAGGAAGAAAACATTTTCGTGTGAAAATAACAGTCCCAACACATGGACCTATAGCCTCCAAACGTAACCTTGCAGAAATAGCTAAGCGGATAAATGCAGGTGAAAAGTTTGTTATGCCTGCTAATATAAAACTACTATCTATGTATACAGGTTATCCTGAACTTAAATTATTAAATCAGGTGCTTAAAGATAATGAATTTAAGGTTCAAGCAAAACCAGGTATAATTGAGCAGCAAACAGAAAAAGCTGCTAAGATGCGTCAAAAGTTAGCTGAAAGTATAAGTAAAAGGAATGCTATAGCAGTAGTAGAAGTAAGTCAAATAGGGAAAGAAAATCAAGCTGCATACGATTCTTTATCAACAAGAAGAGTAAATGATGCACGGATGAAAAAACAGTATGAATCTATAAGATCTGGTCAATCAGGTATTAATCCAAATACTGGAAATACCTTTAATCAATTAAGAGGTAGATATGGAAGATGAAGATAAGAAACTAGAAGAAGTTTCACAAGAGCTACAGGACCAAGAGGTTGCTCAGACTTATAATACAAGGATAGGTCCAGCTGGTCATGAAGTACATGATCTAGATTTTGCTGAAGAACCTAAAGAAGAACCTAAAGAAGAACAACCAACTGGTCCTGCTGATGATCCTGATAAAATGGGAGGGTTCTATCCTGGTGGTAACTATCTTCTAGGTACTTTAGAAAACACTATGCAAGGATTATCTTCACCTGGTCTAGGAATGTTTGACTTTGGTATGGATACGGCAACTACAGTAATACCAGGTACTCAGAAAATAGATACTGCATGGGATAAATTCAGTCAATTAGATAATCCTATACATACAGCTATACGTAATTTTTCTTCTATTGTTATACCTTCTTTATATGGAGGTCATGTAGCACAAACAGGACTTCTATCTAAATTACCAGTAGCTACAAACTATGCTACGAAGGCTAGAAATGCCCTAGTAGCAGCTGGTGTATATGGTGGTATAGATGCAGCTATTATAGGTCTTAGTGATATTGGAGAGGAGCATAATGCTCTTAGAGCACTGTCTGATCTTATGCCAGGTGTATTTGGACCTAAGGGTGCTGTACCAATAGCTGAGTGGGCTATGACGTTGGATTCTGATAGTTCTTCTGTTAGAAAATGGAAGAATATGTTTGACAGTGCTGGTTTAAGTATTATCAGTACTTTAGCTGGTGCTTTAATAGCTGTTAAAGGTAGTACAAAGAAGATGGGTTGGTTTCAACCTTTAGATGATTCTGCAGCTGCTTATAAAAAAAGAGAGATTGCTAAGAATGCTGATCCTAAAACACTTATGCGTATACAGCAGATTAACGAAGTTTTATCTACTGGACAGCTGAGTAAGCAGAATGAGCAGATTCTAATGGATGAGCTTATGACATTAGAACAAGGATTAGCTTCTATTGACGATGTAGATGATGTTTTAAGACAAACAGATGAAGCTAGATTAAATGAACAAGATACAGCTGGTGTAAGAAAAGTAAAAGAAGGTAAAACTGACTTTGATCCTGATATAACACCTATATTAACTGAAGATGGTAATGCAAGACAAACCACACCACCAGGTAATATAGCACGTAATATAGCTGATACTACTGCTATTAAAACTGGAATCAGTACAGGAGATCCAGCACCTGTTATTACAGAATCTATGAGAAGTAAAGGTCTTATGGTAGGATCTACTTCACGTGATGCTGTTATGGGTGTTGCAGAAGAAGCTAGAGACTTAGGTAGATTCGATGCTTTAGTAGATGGATTTAGATTTACTGCTAAGCAAATGAATGCTGCTGCTTGGGATATTTATACTAGTATCATAGCAGCTGAGAACATGGATGATGTAAGAGGTTTATTTATAGATAATAAAGCTATACAACCTATGCTTCTTGGTAAGTTTGATGTTGAGTATATCAATGAAGAACAAGCTAGAGCCGCTGCTTTTGCTTTACGTGATTTAACTGATAGATATTTAGGTCGTTCTGTGTCTGAATCTTCTGCTAGAGTTATGGATACTTTAGGTAGAGAAGCATCTACTATAGCAGAATCCATTCAAAAACTAGAGCCAGTTATAGATAGTGATCGTGCAATGGATCTTATTATTGATAAGATGCAATTCTTATTAGATGAGTATGCATTGAATAAGTATATATCTGGTTGGCAGTTAAGGAATAAGAACTGGTTTGATCAAGTACCTCCTAAAGATATAGATACAGTTATTGGTCAATTAACAGAAGAGTTTAGATCTGCAGAGAATGCTATTCATGCTAAGAATCTTAGATTTACTAAGACTTTAAAAGAACTAGCAGAAACTAATCCAGCAGCTATGCGTCCTTTAGTTGATGCATTTGCACATACTAATGGAGATGTAGATACAATAACGAAGTTAATGAAGTGGACTGCTGAACAAGTTACTCCTACGGGAATGTTAAAGAGTCCAGATCCTGAGCAATTAAATCTATTTACTAGAAGTGCTTGGGGTGTTGCTTATAATAATGTCTTATCAGGTATATCAGCATTAAGAGCTTTACAAGGTAGTGGAGGTTTATTAACATTAAGACCTATCAATGCTATAATAGGGCATGGTGTATGGGGTCTTGCAGATGACTTTGAAGGATTAAAGAGAGCTTTCTATTATCATGGTGCTGTTTATGAAACAAACAGACGAGCACTTAAAGATGCCTTTACTATGATGAAGAAGGCTTATAAAGAGCCCGAACTTATGATACAAGCATATCGTAAAGATTTCTTATTTCAAGAAGATAAGGCTTGGGATATCTTAGAAGATATGAGAGCTGTATGGGAACAAGAAGAGAATTATGGTCGTATCTTACAATTAGATATGGCTTTAATGATGAGAGACTTAGCTAAACATCCTCATTTAAGGTATGGTATGACAGCTATGACTTTTGTTGATGCTTTTACTAATACACATGTAGCTCATTACTTATCCCGTATGAGAGCTTATGATGATGTCTTTACTGAATTTGGTTGGGGTGATCCTTCTAAATTAGCAATAGCTGAAAAACGTCATTATGCTGAAATGTTTGATGCTAATGGTTTAATAAAAGATAAAGCATTGAAATCTTTGTCTGGAGAAATAGCATTAAACTTAGATGATGGTTTAGCTACTTGGATTAATAAAGGTACTACAGCTTATCCTATTGCTAAACATTTATTCATGTTTCCAAGAACAGGAAGTAATGCAGTAAGAAATGCTTTATCATGGCAACCTATTAGTTTAATACCAGGTATTAATAAATACTCTAAAACTATATGGGCTAGAACAGATGAAGATATAGCAGCTGCATTAGCAGAACATGGTATTGATATGGCAGCCACGCCTAATGCTAAGGAACTCTGGAAAAACCTAAGAGCTGAATATACAGGTAGAATTGCATTTGGTTCACTATTAACTAAAACTCTTTGGGATTATGCAATGGCAGGTAATATCCGAGGTAATGGACATTACAATGCTGGCCGTAGAACTAAAGAACGTGATCAAATGGGATACACACCTAAGACTATTAATCTTGGTGGTAAGTGGGTAAGTTATAAAGGCTTTATAGGTGTAGACCAAGTACTAAGTATACTTGGTGATATGGCTTATTATGCTAATGATATTGATCAATCATTACTTGAAGATTGGCAAGCAAAGCTCATGTGGACTATCTCTGCTAGTTTCCTTAACGAGACTCCTTTACAAGGCTTAGAGCCGCTTGTAGCCGCTGCTAGTGGCGATTTAAGTGGATGGTCAAGGCTTGCAGCAAACTCTGCACGTACTTGGATACCAATGTCAGGTGCTCAAGGTGTATTAAGTAATATGATTACTTCTTCACAGAAAGATTTATCTGGTGAAATACATGAATATATCATGAATAGGACTCCTTTCTTATCTAGTCTCTTACCAGAACAAATAGATATATGGACAGGTCAACCTTTAAATGATCTAGATAATCCATTTCTTAGAACATTAAATGCTGTTAGCCCTGTTAAAATAAGCGGCACTGCTGAACCTTGGCGGATGTGGTTATTAGAAACAGGTTGGGATGGTCTTGGGAGATTAAAGAAAGATTCTACTGGATCTTATACTTACAGTACGGAAGAAAGAGAACGTATATATAAATATATGGGAGAAGAACAGATGTATAAAGAACTTATACCTTTAATGAAATCTAAAAAATTTAAAGATGATATTACCCAGTTACGTAATTATAGAGTTAGTGGTGATAGATATGGTAGTGAGAAACTTAGATTAAAAACTAAGTATCTACCAGTACATCAATTGATTAATAAAATTGTTAAAACAGCTCAGAAAAAAGCTGAACTTCGATTATTAGAAGAAGCTAGAAATAATCCTGAATTAAGTCATATTCCACTTCTAGTACGCACTCAAAGGATTGTTGATGAGCAGATGAAACAAGGTGATGTTGAAGGTGCAGCAAAAACAAAACAAGAAACACAAGAACTCTTACAAATGAGTAAATAAACACTTATGGCTGTTACACAGAATTCATACGTCGGGAATGGTTCAACCACCAACTATTCCTTTACATTTCCATATCTTAAGTCGTCCGATGTCAAAGCACAGATCGACGCAACCGTAACAACAGCATTTACTCTACCCAATGCTACAACGGTACAATTTAATACTGCTCCAGCTAATGGAGCCAAAATCAAAATATACAGAGAAACCGATGATTCTGCGCTAGCTGCTACCTTTTATGCAGGTTCAGCTGTTAAATCAGAAGACTTAAACGATAACTTCACTCAAAACTTATATTCTACACAAGAAGTTACTGCTAGATATCTAAGTAACTTAGGTGGTACAATGGTTGGAGACCTCACACTAGATGAGGATGCTGACATTATATTTGAAGGTGCAACTGCTGATGCATATGAAACACGATTAACAGTTGCAGATCCTACAGCTGACAGGACTATTACCCTACCTAATGAGACAGGTACAGTACTTACAACTGCTAGTACTAATACTGTTGATTCAGATCAGTATGTTGACGGATCAATAGATCTGGTTCATATGTCTGCTAACTCAGTAGATAGTGATCAATTGGTTGATGGATCAATAGATTTAGTTCACATGTCAGCTAATTCTGTAGATAGCGACCAATATGTAGATGGGTCAATAGACCTTATTCATATGTCAGCCAATTCTGTAGATAGTGATCAGTATGTAGATGGTTCTATAGATCTTGTACATATGTCTGCAAACTCTGTAGATAGCGATCAATATGTGGACGGTTCAATAGACCTAGTCCATATGTCTGCTAACTCAGTAGATAGTGACCAGTATGTAGATGGTTCTATTGACACTGTACATATTGGTGATAATCAGGTTACAATTGATAAAATAGATGATGCAGTAATAGTAACTGCTGGTGAACAATCTGGAGTCACAGCTAATGATTCAACGTTCTTCACTACTTCAGCTGCAGATGCTAGATATTTTAATGTAAGCACTGGAGATACAATTAAAGATGGGGATGCATTTCCTGATAATGACACTACTATAGCAACTACGGCTGCTATTAATGACCGTATTGTAGACTTAGTTGATGACGTTGGTGGATTTGTACCTATAGCAAATGAAACAAGTTTCCCAAATGCTAACCCTGATGTTAATAATGGAACAGGTACTATTGTTAGTATAAGTACATTAGCATCTAACCAAACATCCAATGGTAGTGGAGTTATAACCATCTCAAATGGTACTGTAGGTAATTCTACTGTTACTATTAATGGAGCTGCAAACAGCACAACATATAATGCTGGATTTGGTCTACTTGTAGAAACAACTACGACTCTTAATACTTATACCTTCCATAGATTAGTTCCTAAAGCTACTGAAGTAACTACGGTTGCTGGTAAAGCTACTGAGATAGGAAGACTTGGTACAGCTGATGCTGTAGCAGATATGAACACACTTGGTACAGCAGCGATTGTAGAAGACATGAACCTGTTAGGTACTTCAGCATGTGTTGCTGATATGGCATTGCTAGGAGATGCAGCTGTTATTGCTGATATGGAACTACTTGGTACTACAGCTTGTATTGCTGACATGGCTACCATTGCTGATACAAGTAATCTCATAGCTAATATAGGTACTGTTGCTGGTAACAATGCTAATGTAACTACAGCAGCTACAAACATATCTGGTATTAATAACTTTGCTGAGAGATATCGTGTAGCTTCATCTGCTCCTACAAGTAGCTTAGATGAAGGAGATTTATACTTTAATACTACTAATAATAAACTGTATAGATATGATGGTAGTGCATGGGGAGAAGCTGTAACAGCAACTGATGGTTTCGTAACTGATAGCGATCTTGCTGCTTGGACTGGTACTACTAATGTTACGACATTAGGAACTATTGGTACAGGTACATGGAATGCTACTGCTATAGCTCAAGCTAAGATAGATGATGAAGCTATTAATGAAGCTAAGATACAGATTAGTAATGATGGAGAAAATGGTCAGTTCCTATCTAAACAATCAGGTAATACTGGTGGTTTAACATGGGCTACACCAGTCGGAGCTAGTACTGGTGAAACATATGTAAAACTTAAAAATGATTCTGGAACACTTAGTACTAATGGAGAAAATACATGTGCAGGTTATACAGCTGGTGATAAGCTGACTTCTACAGCTGAAGAGAATACTCTCTATGGAAGTAAAGCAGGAGCTGACTTAACAACAGGTGATAATAATACCATTATAGGTTATCAAGCTGGAGAAAAAACCACTACTAGTAATGGTAATACGGTAGTAGGTAGAGATGCTTTAAATGTAAATGAAACTGGTGCAGAGAATACTTGTATTGGAAATGGTTCATTAAAAGTAGTTACTGGTGATAATAATACAGCAGTAGGTAGTGGCGCAGGTGATAGTATAGAAAGTGGAACTAATAATACTTGTATTGGATATGCTGCAGATGCTAGTTCCGCTACTGTAGATAATGAAATAACTTTAGGTAATACCAATGTTACTAAGTTCCGTATACCAGGACTTAACTTTAGTCTTAAAGATACTACTGCTACAGATAACTATGTCTTAACTGTTGATGCTAACGGAGATTGCGGTTGGGAATCTGCAAGTAGTAGTCCAGAAGGAACAGCAGTTCTTTCTACTGGTGAGTCAGGTGGTTCTAAATACTTAAGAGAAGATGGTGATGGCACTTGCTCTTGGCAATCATTCTCATTAGGTACTGGTAAACAAGCCGTTACCTTAAAAGCTGCTAATGTTCTAAGTGATACAGGAACTAATACTTATGCGGGATCTTCAGCAGGTGAATCTTTAGGATCGGGTTCTTATCATAATACTTTCTTTGGAGAGGAAGCTGGAAAGGGTGTAGATGATGAAGGTTTTAATAGTGCTTTTGGAGCTAAAGCTCTTGCTGCATGTACATCAGGTAGTTCCAATGTAGCTGTTGGTCAAGTAGCACTGAGAGATACCACCTCAGGTGGTTATAATGTTGCTGTAGGTAATAATACTTTACTTATAAATGAAACTGGTAGTAGTCATGTAGCTATAGGGTATCAAACGTTAGATGCTATGGTATCTAATCACAATAATACTGGAGTCGGTTATCATGCATTAACAGCTTCTACAGGTTCTAATAATACTTCATTAGGATATAAGGCTGGTGATAGTATATCAAGTGGAACTAATAATACTTGTATTGGACATGAAGCTGACGCAAGCAGTTCAACTGCCACTAATGAAATAACTTTAGGTGATAGTTCAGTTTCAACACTACGTTGTCAAGTAACAAGTATATCTTCACTATCTGATAAAAGAGATAAAACAGATATCAATACTTTAGATTTAGGTTTAGACTTTGTTAACGATCTAAAACCTGTCAAATTCAAATGGCAGTCAAGAGAAGGAATTGAAAAAGATGGAACTTATGAAGCAGGTTTTATTGCTCAAGATTTCCAACAAATACAGAAAGATAATGATGCTGAATATCTGAATATGGTTCTGGAAAGTAACCCAGATAAATTAGAAGCTGCTCCTGGTAAGCTTATTCCAATCCTTGTACGTGCAGTACAAGAACTTTCCGCAGAAGTAAACACATTAAAAAACATTATAGAGGAAACTAATGGCTGAACGTACAACTGATGAGATAGCAAAAATATATAATGCTGCTACATCTAGTGTAAATGCTATCAATTCTAGTAAACTTAGTCACCAAACTGATGCTGAATGGAAAGCTTATGTTAAACGTAATTGGAAGCATCTAGAAAGCATCAAAGCTTATAAGAAAGAAGATGGTTCTACATCAATTTGGACTAATGAGAACTTTACTGCAATAAATGCAGCAATTGATGCAGGTAAAGCTATTCAAGCATGAATATCTATCTCCCCAAACCTAATCTCCCAAAGCCGCTAGACCTGCCTAGGATGACCCTGAAGGTGCCTGTAAGTCGTATTCCGACATATAAGCCACTTGTCATCCCTCCAAGCGATCTAGAGGCTCCTGAGGGGGTTGAGGCAGAAGGAGAAGAAGAACAACCAGCACCTACGATACCTGAGGTACGTAAGTTAGATATACCTATTATTAATGTTGAAATGCCAGTACCTTCACCCGAGGTACTGGTTACAGCTGTTACAACGGCTGTTATAGCTGTAGCAACCACCACTGTAGCTCAAACATTCTTTGAACCTATTCAAAAACACGTTAAAAAGCAACTACAGAAAAAAGTTGATGCATGGAAGAAAAAACGGAAGGAAAAAATCTCCTCCACAAGCTGAAAGATGCAGCGGAAGATAACGAATCCCAAATTCAAATCCTATCTACCTTCGTCAGACTGGGCGTAGTTGTATGGGCAGGGTTTATAATCACTCTGAATTATGTGGAATTACCGGTCATAAAGAAAGCAGGAAGCTCCGATATCACGTTCGTGGCTAGTATTTTCACCGGAGCTTTAGCTAGCTTTGGGCTCAATACATCGAACTCTAAAGGTAAAGGTGCTCAACCTGTAAATTGTCCTATGGCTGCTAAAAAGAAAGAATGAAAAAATGGCTTTTCCTCTTACTACTGGCATCCCCCACAGCTGTGAGAGCAGAATTAATCACACCGCAATTCACCCAGGGAAGTATGCAGAGTACTACCACAACTACCCAAGACATAACAGAAGAAGTCGTAACAACAGTATATGGCTCCAAACTTCAGAAATGGTCTGGAGACAATATAACTCATACCTCCGCATCTTCTGGCGGAATTGTGGATACAGATTCAGTATTCACTTTGACAACACCTGGCTCAGATTTCTCACTAGAAATAGTAGACAGAGCAGCCAGTCAAATCGTAGAGAAAATAGAAATAGACAGAACTATCGAAACTTCCTCTACTACAGTATCATTATCAGTATTTTCACAATAACTCCTATCAGGGCTGAAGATGAAACAAACAACGTCTCGAATCCAGTTGCAGCAGCTACAGGGAACGTCACAAACCAAGCCGTACAGTTCCAAAATAACGGAGCCCCAAGTCGTCAGAATTATGGGGGATCTATATCTTGTAACGGTTCAACCATGACTTTTAGTCCATTCTATATGGGTAATCATGTTAGACCACTTGATGAAAATATGAATTCTCAAGGATATACTATTAGTGAGAATTGGGGTGGTCAAATTAACTTTATGGTTCCATTAGATGGCAGTATTGTTGAACGATGTAAGGCTATGGCTGATCGTCAACAAGATAAAATGAGACTAGATTATGAGTTAGTACGTGCTTTAAAATGTGCTGAATTACAGCAAAAAGGTTTTATAATAAGACCTGAATCACGTGTTGCCCATATGTGTAATGATATTATTCCTATTGTTCAATATCAAAAAGAACAAAATAAATATCAAGAATTAGCTAAACAAAACAACCCACTTTTTATTATGAGCACTTTATCAGACCAAAGAGAAGCTAGAGAAAAAGCTGCTAAAGAAGCAGCAGAATCAAAGAAAACCTCTAATGATACTACTAAATCCAAATGACTTATCAAGTAAATACAGCTAAAAGAATTGAAGGACCAGGCTTAAGAAAACCAGGTGTAGCTAGGCAATTAGCTGCAGGAGCAAGTTCAGCTAATACAGCGTTAACTTCTACATGTGAACGTATTTCTATATTAGCTGTAACTGCTGATATTAGATATCTTATAGGTACTAGTGCACAAACAGCTAATGCTGGTACTAGTCATTTTATTAAAACTGGAGAGCGTATTGAGTTAGATGTACCTCTCAGTGCTAATATTGGAGTTATACGTGATGCATCAACTGATGGTGTATTAGAACTCACAGAATTTTCAAACTATTAAACCACTAAAATAATGACACTATTAATCAAGCCCATCCTACTCACCTTTATTAAATCAGATTCAGTTAAGCAATTAGTAATTGATTTATTAACTGCTTATGTAAAACGAACTGATAATAAGCTTGATGACAAAGCACTAGAAATTGTAAAAGAAAAACTATTCTCATGACTAACCTTAAAAACTCATTTAATAAAGGATTTCATGGTGACGGACCACCAGCTAAAGACTACTCAGGAACAAGTGACTTAGCTAAAAAGAATCCGAAATCAAAAAGTCAATGGGAGAAATCCGAGAAACCATACGCTGAGAAAGCATAATGGCTAAAGCCAAAGAAGATCAATTTAATGAGTTACATAACCTCGTCACTACTGAATTCTTAAAAAGAGTTAAGAGTGGTGAGGCTACAACTCAAGATTTAAAAGCTGCATGTGATTGGTTAAAAACAAATGATATCACTGGTGTTGCCTTTGATGGTACTCCATTAGATAAATTAGCTAAACTCATGCCACAAGTAGACCCTGACCTCGTACAAAGTAGACTCTATGGGACCAAAACGCAGTCCAAATCCCGGTAAAACAGCCCGTTATTACCGGAGTCACCCTAAAGCTAGGGCAAAACATGTTAAAGATAACACTGAAATAAATAACACTCCAGCTAAAAGGAAGTATAGACGAGATTTAATGCGTATTAGGAGAGCAGTAAAACCTGGTAAGCAGAAAGATCTTTCACATGGACCTGGAGGGCGTCTAACAATTGAAGATAGAAAGAAGAACCGCGCTAGAGGCGGAGCACAGAGGAAGTAGATATGGCAGTAGATTATCAAAAAGATGTCGAAGAGAATAAAGAGTTTGATAAGACTTTAAATCCTAAAGGAGATTTTCAAAGACCTTCTGTAAAACAATTAAAACAAGGAGTTAAAATAAGAAATAAATCACGCTATAGATCAGGAGAAGGATCAGAAGAATTCCTTAAGAAGACATCGAAATTTTTACAGGATAATCAACCTACTCCTGCAGATATAAGCGAAGGTTTAGTAGATGCTAAAGCAACTCATACAGCTTCTATGTTAGGTGGTAGTATCTTAGGAGAATATCTGCCACTTCCTAAAGGTACTGGTGCTGCAATAGGAGGTGCTATTGGCTATGCATCTTCTAGAGCAAAAAGAGAATTAGTCGATTTTACCTTTAATCAGGCTAAAAGAGTATGGGAGGATGGTGTAGGATGGGTATATAGATCACTAGATGGATCAGTTGCAGGGAAAACTCTTGAAGAGCTATGGCAGAACACCCAAGCTAGAGTAAGAGGTATTCAATCAATGGCGACTGGTGAAGGTCTTACTCAAGCTGGTACTAGTATGAAAACTGGCGGTGGTACTGTACAAGGTACTTTATTCCCTATTGAGGATTATCTTGGCCCATTAGACCCTTCTTCTAAAGCAGCAGCTATACGATTTAATGAATATACAGCTAATAAATCAGGTTATGCTGGAATGGCACAGTTTAAGAGAGAGGTTTTAAATAGATGGCCAAAGAAATACCAAGATCAGATCTTTAGAGAATTATGGCAAAATCGTCAATACGAAGGTTATATAGAACATTTGGTTGCCAAAGGTAGTCATATGGATTGGTACTGGAATCTGAAAGGTAAGGATAGGAATGCCGTTGAAAATGTTAGAATACTTTTCAATGATAGAGTGAAGAATATGAAAGATACAGTTGAAAAGATTGTATATGGTACTCCTCAGAATCCAGGATTAGGATGGCAAAGCCCTAATTTATCAGACCGTTTAATTGTGTCTTTTGAAGATCCAATGAAGAGATTTAAAACATTTAAACGACAGAATCCCGGTGATGTTATTATAATGAGAGCTGGTAGTAATAAAATTATTGGTAACTTAGGTCAATATTTAGATGTATTATATCCTCAGGATGCTCTTGGTAAACAGTTGCTTGAACAAGGATCTAGACAATTAGGTTTTAATAACGTAGCGGCTTTTAGAAATAAAATATTATCAGATCGTATAAATATTATTATTAGAGATGCACCGTTATTAAAAGGTACTGCAGCTCAAAGGAAAGCAATTATTAAAACAAATATAGATGAAGATATGGCTAATTTGATAGCTGAATATCCTTTCTTACAACCACCTCCTGCAATTAGAAGGCAAATAAACTAACCTCTAGAAGCCTCTCTAACCCCTCTGAAACTTCCTAAACGATACATCCTACCTAACCACCCCTTTAAACCCCTTACAGACGATCCTACACATGGCTGAAACAGAATCTATGCCCACCTCTTTCATGGAAGACTACGAAGACATGCAAAGAGAAGAATATATTGAAGCTAAAGAAGCTTATAATCAAGATAAATTATCTAAAGTTAAAACAATGAAACATGAATAACGCCTTAATTGCACTCCAAGAAGACTTTAAGTTATTCTTACAAGCTTTATGGCAAGAACTTAATCTACCTTCACCTACAAGAGCACAATATGCTATTGCAGATTACCTTCAAACTGGTCCCAAACGGCTTCAAATCCAAGCCTTCCGAGGTGTTGGTAAGTCTTGGATTACTGGTGCTTTTGTGTTATGGACATTATTTAACGATCCAGAAAGAAAAATCATGATTATATCTGCATCTAAAGAACGTGCAGATAACATGTCAATCTTCCTACAAAAACTTATTATTGAAACTCCATGGCTATCTCATCTCCAACCGAAATCAGACGACTCTCGCTGGAGTCGCATCAGCTTCGACGTAAACTGTTCTCCTCACCAAGCCCCAAGCGTCAAAAGCGTGGGTAT
>VTLG01009695.1_pt1 | contig 21646 bp, 27 predicted proteins | sample 4694571 | NCBI WGS metagenome assembly VTLG01 (sample SAMN12604809, study PRJNA352737) | marine metagenome | biome: ENVO:00000447; feature: ENVO:00000209|ENVO:00000569|ENVO:01000036; material: ENVO:00002151; isolation source: viral sequences binned using virsorter ... | reverse complement strand
GTGTATCATTCAACGATAATATTTCTGATCTGAATTTTAAGACATTAGGATCTATAGCTTCGCTGTTTAGTGTGACTGAATTGCAATGTAAGAAATTTAGTGATGGTGGATATAAAAGTACACCAAAATGGGTTAAGGATAATAAGATTGAAAGGATTATAAAATTATGACAGAACTTGTCCACGAGGTGATAGATGCAGCTAATGCAAAGAAGACGATTAAGGAGCGAGTCGAATTTCTCAGTCAGGAAAAATATGCGAAAAGAGACATCATTAGGCGTTTGGTTTTTATGTCGTATAACAAACAAGTAGAAAGTTTACTGCCTCCTACAGATCCACCGTATAAGCCCTCTGAACAACCGAAAGGAATGAGCACTCCTTTTGATGCTGAATCAAGACGATTGTCTATTTTTGTAAAGGGTCTTGGTTATGATGATATGGATCAATCCAAGAGAGAGAATATTTTTATTCAAATCTTGGAAGCAATTGATCCAGATGATAGTAAGATATTCTTGGCTGCAACTCAGAAGAAGTTTCGTATCAAGGGTCTTACTCTTCCACAAATTAATAAGATCTTTGATTTGAATATTCCTGTTCCAGATAAGAAGGCACCTGTTGATGTTAAAGAACAGACAGAAGAATCAGTACCAGCGCCGGCCTAAGAATAGTTTCACGCCACCACGTCAACTTGGTATATCTCACAAATACGCTAAGTTGGTTGGTAATGATGAGCGTTTTTCTTCTATATATAAAGAGATTGATATTGAAGTAAGATCATTTATTTCTTACGATCAAGAAGGAAAGAGTAATGGTCAATACTTTAGATTATTAGAGAATAATTCTATTGTTAATACATTTGAGAAGGTTGGAGAAGCAGATAAAGCATTTTTTAATGTTGTTGATGGTAAAATAGATCAAGGTTGGACAAAGATTAAGGGCGATGAAGTTTTTGTATAATCTGTGTATAAATAAGAATGTTATGAAGATTAATCGTGAAATATTACCCATAAATGAATTCACTCGGCCAGGTAGAAAATTAGTTGAACTTCGTGGTGTTGTAATTCATTGGACTGGTAACCCATCAGTGGATGCCAAGGCTCATGTTCGATATTTCAATAAGTTATCTCAACAGAAACCAGATGACGATGTTGCAGATAGGTATGCCTCTGCACATTATTTCATAGGAACAAAGGGTAATATTGAACAATTGATACCAGAAGATGAAATTGCTTATCATGCTGGTGGTAAAGAATATATACAGGAAACTTTAGACCATTTTAATTGTACATGGCCAAATGCATTTCTTATTGGCTTGGAATTATGTCATAATGATTGGTCAGGTAAATTTACTGATGAGACGATTGATGTGGCCCAGAGATTAACCAGACGTATACTCGATGATAATAATCTTGATGTTAAGGATGTGGTTCGCCATTTTGATGTGACTGGTAAGATGTGTCCTAAATGGTATGTAGAAGATGAGGAGGCGTGGAGAGATTTTCGTGATGGTGTGTAATTATAAATATTAACACCATGAATACTGATCCAACATCGGTTTCTTTGTGGGTCGATATCGCAAATACTATAAGTGCATTAATGATTGACGATCCATTACGTGGATTATTTGTGGTTTTGCTCTCAATGGGAGTGTTTTTCGGCCTCCTGTTTGGAACGTCATCTGTGTTAATGCGTGTATTACGCTCAAAAAGAAAACTGTCTCAATACGAATTATTTCACAAAGAGAGATATGCTCTCAATGTAGTAGATATGATACGTGATCTTCAGGATTTCAATCATGATCGTGATAAGCTGTCACGTGATTGTGAGAAGAGAAAGGAACGTACAGTACCAATGGAGCAAGCTTCCCTAGCACGATCTGTTATTGATTTTCTTCGTTCTTCGTTTCTCCTTAAGGTGTCAGACTTGATTAGGGATATCCATCCAGATGACAATAATCTTCCTGATGACTATGATGAGTATCGTGATTATCAAAATGCTTTGGGGCGAGTTATGGATGAGGTGACAAAGATGTTTGATGGTGTTGCACGTGAGAATCATCTTGCAGAAAAAACAACAGTTGAATTTGAAAGCTATATGGATTATAAACTTAACAATTTAAAAACTCTTATTCGGAGAGTGTTCGAAAGTTACTACGTTTCTCCAGTACTGCCACTCAAGACAATTATGAGTACGTATGATCAGGACTGGAATGAAAGTGAGAAGCATTATAGGAAGCTGTTTGTCGATATGAGAGCAATCGCACTAAAACACAAGCAGGAGATTGAGACACAGGAGCGTGAGTATAATACCAAGTGGTCTTTATTTATTCAGAATTTGCCCGAGAGATTAATAAAAAACGTTTTGACCTTGACAAAGATCGACTGATGTAGTATACTATTGTTATGATTTCAAAAACGAAACCAAAAAATTTAGAGAGAGCTGAGATAGTTGAGCTGAGGAAAGGTCTTCCTCTTCAATATCTTAATGGTAAATATCTGGTTGATATGAAAGAGAAACGATGGCAATCGTTTTTCATCGTTACTATGTTCAAAGCAATCGTTAGAAAATTTGAGATAATGAACGATTTCGATATGAATCGTGTATTAGATTATCTATTGATGTCGACATCAACACAAGATGAAGTAGTGAAAGAACTTAATAAACACATTGGCAAGTATGTAACATTCTTTACTGGAAGTGGGAAGCAGTTGGCCATATCGGACGACATTACAATGCCAGGTGTTACAGACTCACGAAAGGGAGTCAAAGATTCAGCAAGCACATTAGAGAATAATCTAAAGAAACTTGCTAAATAGGAGTGGTAAGATGAAACTTAAAAACATTTTAAAGAAATTTATGTTTCTCGTTATGGGACTTGTGGTTAGCGTGATAGTAACGTTGAGTGCATGTGATGGGAGCTCGGCCGGAGCAAGAATGTTGTCTGGTCAGGGAAGTCGAAGTATTTATTCTCATGGCCAAGCATTTAATAATGTAAGTGAAGTGTCATCCTTTCCCGGCCCAGATGGACAATTAGCTATAAAATTTGTATACAAAGGTGAACCAATTTGGTGTTTTTCAGCTGGTTGTATACGTGGTGGTGTTAACATAGCTGGTTCGGATATGACGACAAGATCAGCTGAGTAAGGAATAATAATTATAATGACAGTACGTGATTGGTTACCACAGGTTATATTGGTTTTCTTTTTATTAATGGGTAATGTATCTATAATAAAAGGTGCTGATGAAAAAACATTCAGAACTACCATTTTTGGTACAATGGTATTTGTTGGTCTTCTTTGGTGGGGTAAGTTTTTCGGATAATATATATTGAGATATTTTAGGTATACATTAGATGACTTGAAAAAGTCGTCAGAAAGAGAATTGTTTAATTACATTTCGTTCTTTGCTGGTGGTGGTGGTTCATCATCAGGATATAAGCTTGCAGGTGGTAAGTGCTTATTCGTTAATGAATTTCAGCAGGTTGCAGTAGATGATTATCTGAAGAATTGGCCTGAGACTTCACACATTTGTGGTGATATTAAGAAAGTAACTGGTGAGCAGATCATGCAGATGACTGGATTGAAGGTTGGTGAATTGGATATTATGGATGGTTCGCCACCTTGTCCACCATTCTCGATGTCTGGTACAAAGCAGAAAGGCTGGGGCAAAGAGAAGAGTGCATATGGTATGAAGCAGAAGAACATTGAAGATCTTACATGGGAGCAGATAAGGATTGCAAATGAAATGCAGCCCAAAGTTATTATCTGTGAGAATGTCAAGGGTCTTACAATGAGCTATGCTATGGGTCATTTGCAAAGAATGGTTAATGACTTTGAGGCTTGTGGATATACAACTGTATGGAAAGTTCTCAAGGGTCAATTCTTTGGTGTGCCACAGAAGCGTGAACGAGTGTTTATCGTATCTGTAAGAAATGATGTTCTTGATAAAATTAAGCTACCATTTATGTTGTTGGATAGTAAAATATATCCAGAACCAGAATCACATATGAGTACTATTGAAGAAGCAATCGGTGACTTGCAATCCAATGAGGATAATAAAAAAGAAGCTGAAGTACTATGTGAAGCGATGAAGAAAAGTGCTAAATACAAGTGGTTAAAGAGACTGCCTAAGAATCCAGAAAAGGTTGTTTCTGTTGGTGATGATGTCGTTGGCCCTTGGTTTGATAAGATGATTGCACATAGAAAGAAGCTGGGTAAACCAGTTCCAAAGCGTAAGCATTCTTTCTTTCAATCTCGTAGAGTTCCTTGGAATCAAGCATCACATACTTTATCTGAGCAGGGTTTGATGACAAGTCTTGCAGTTCACCTACATCCAAGTGAAGATAGAGTATACACAACAAAGGAAGCTGGACGAATTATGTCACTACCAGATGATTACAAATTCACTGGTACGTTGAATGAAAATTTGGCAAGGATTGGTTTGATGGTTGCTCCATTATGTATGAAGTATCTTATTGATAATATCTACAAAAATATTCTTAAGCCACACAAGGAGTTGTCATGAAAAAGGTGACGGTGAAAAAAGATTACGGTCAGAAGGAAACTTATGAGCAATGGAATGGTAAGTTTCTTGATGATAGTGCATATGATGAGTTGATTGTTGCAACTGAGGATATTGGTGTTATGAAGCCAGGAGTATCGCTTGATGGAAGTGATGTTCCATTAGCATATGTCATAACGAATGCATATCCAAATGATAATATTAGAAACACTCTTGCTACCATTGAAGATACATCTACTATGAGAGCAAACTGTGCAGGCCCAATTGATAAGAATGAAATGGAAGCCAAGGGATTGGTAGAGGGTCGTGACTATAAGCTAAGAACTCCAAACTCCTACTATGTAATGACCAAGGGTGGTAAGTGGGGTATGATTGCATACTCTAATGAAATCCATAGTGTTATGATAGGGTACAAGAGGGGTAGGTTCACTGGTGCAATTGGTGTATCTGGCTGGGTAAAAGAGAATCAGGATAAGTGGGAAAGCCTCCAAGAGATTGCAATCTGGAATGAGAAAGCATTTGAGAAAGCAAATCCAGATATATACAATAGTCAAAAGTCGTATGCAGAGTTGAGCGTTAAGCCAAAGCATCGTGTTGGTGAGGGTATCTTTACAACATTATCTGCAAATCGTTATCATGTGGGTCAATCTCCAAAGATGGCTGCTCATGTTGATAGTGGTGATACTGATGCTGGTCTAACAACTATGTGTGTGTTTCGAGAAGGTGATTATGATGGTGCGTATCTTGCATTTCCACGATATGGTGTTGCGATTGATGCACCAGATAATAGTGTAATTATTGCAGACAGCAATCAGATTCATGGAGTAACTCCGATTAGTGGTAATGGACAGAGGTTTAGTTGTGTTGCGTATTGTGACCGAAGACTTGCAACTGTTGGTGTCGCTGGTAAGAGAGAAAAGTTAATTGGTAAATATGCCGTGGAAGCAGCTGCAAGTTTAGAAGGATTCTTCTCTAAGTGAAGATCGCAATCATTCTCGGTAGAGGTATTGAAGGTTGTGGTGTAACAAAATATACATACGAGTTGGAATGGTGGTTACATGAAAACAATCATTCTACTGTTATATATGCTGACAGATCTAAGAAGTGGTCGAGAAATGATGCTCATGAATTATTAAATTTACATCATGTAAATTTTGGAAAGAATGAATTTGAGGAAGTATACGAAGGATGTAAATCCTCAGACTTGATTATATTCAATTCTTTGCCATCGGTAAATCATAGCAAAGAAAGTCAGAAGAGTTTCTCTAAGCTTCTTGACTTGAATGTGCGTAAGGTTCTGATACAGCATGATCACAATAAATCTTCTCTGAGAAGAAATGCATTACTTGAGGAATCGTTTCAGAAATCTGATGTACTATTTGCACATTCTACAACTGGTGATTTTGCAGATATAGTTAATACTCCAAATCTCTTTGACCTAACACAGAGAACAATTAATTTAATGCAGCCTGGTATTAATTTTGAATGGTACAGAGATAATTATTGGAAACCTATTTGGTCACAAGACCACAAGCATCATAAGTGGATTGGTAGAACTGTCAGCTGGAAAGGTTATGATCTAATGATGAAGTTTCATGATGAGCTTATGAAGATAGACCATTTAACAACTTTTGAAGGTATTGATAGAAGTCCTGCATATATGGATTTTAAAAGTAAGTATAAATTTTATGATGAATTGAAATCTGATGTAAATGATACTGATTTAGATGATAGGTATGGTAAGGTTGCTTCAGTATTTGGTCAGTATATTAATAGTGAATTATTAGAGAGAATGTCATCATGTACTTATGGTTATCAGTTGAGCAAAATAAAACCCAAGTATATTGCCCATTCATTAGAGTTCACTCATTTAGAACCTGTTGCCGTGGGTGTAATTCCAGTTTTCAGAAAGGAATATGGAGATGCCTGTATACATCGTCACTATGGGAAACCATTAACAGAACTTGATTCTGGAACTATTTGGCTTACAGATAATAATATGGATGAATGTATAAGCACAATAAAAGAATTATCAACTGATGAAAGTATGCGAAATGAGTATCGAGAATTAGCATATCAGTGTTACAGCTGGTATGATTCCAAATATGTATTTGATGATATGTTTAAAATCATCTGTCAATGATATAATATATGATTCAATTAGTTATACCGACATACAAAAGATTAGATAATCAGATCACTTTAAACTCTATTCCTAAGAAGTTTCGAAGGTATATAACGCTTGTGGTTCAGCCTCAGGAAGAAGTGGCTGCACTTAAGATACATCCGAAAGTGTTTGTATTAAGTGGTGATGATATTGGTATTGCACAAACAAGAATGGAAATTGCAAGAGAATGGGGATGTAATAGGCAAGTAAGACATTGGGTATTGGATGATGATTTAAAAATTTCAAAACACATTGAAATGAAAGATGGTGGATTAGAGAAGGAGTCTATCAATAGTAGAACGTTTGTAGAGTGTATTAATGAGATAGAAGCTACAATGGATCAAGGATATTTTCATGGTGGAATTGGTACTACTTTGAACAATCCCATAGGCAAGTATCCATATAATGATAACTTCAGGATTGTTGCAAATGTATTCTATGATGGTTCAGTATTATCTGATACGTTCCAGAAAATAGATTGGCTATTAGACGGTGCAGAGGACTACTATGTCAATCTGCAACTACTTACGAAAGGTAAAAGGAATAGAGTGATATATAAATTTATTACAGATCCTGGCAATTCGAATGCTGGTGGTGGATGTAGTACATATAGAGATGTTGAATTTCATAATAATGCGTATAAGAAACTTGCGGAAAAGTTTCCTGATTATGTTACACTGAGAATGAAAGTGCCGAAGTCTGGCCCTTGGAAAGGAATCGAAAAGGCCGTATTGAGTTGTAGATGGAAGGATGCATATAAATCTTCTCAAACTGCAACAATTATACCATTCTACCGATGATTAATTATCCAGTAATAAATAATATAGGTAGGGGGCAAAACATAATGTCTGGTATTCGTTACGAGTTGAATTGGAAGGGATCATTCACTAATATAAGACCGAATGGCTATACTCTTAACCATGTTTTGTCTTATCGGGATACGTATGATAAGTATGGTTTACCACGTGATGTGAAGAAGACCATTGATAGCGATATCAATACGGTTAAGAAGTATCAGCGCAACAGTGATTCTGATGGCATTACAAGAGAGTATTTTAAAGTTCTTCGTGACTACTATACTTATGAAGGCCCAGATAATCCTGGCATTAGACCATTGCAACGATATATTAATTTTATCAATGACAAGGCTGTGAAGCTTGTTATTAAAGATATTAATGAAATAAAGAAACTGTTAAAAACTGCGGTGAGCAAACCAGAATTTGAGGATTAATTAGTGACATACGCATATATTTGTGGAGAGTGTGATCATACATTTGATCGTACTCTATTGATGAGTGAAAGAGAATTACCGTTTAGAGAAGACTGTCCAGCTTGTGCAGTGGGTGGTTCTATTAAAAGAAACTTCGTTGGAGAAAGTGTTGTTTCCATTGATCCAGTGAGATTGGGTAGAATAAGACCAGACCGAGATTTTAGGAATCATTTAGATAGTATTCATAAGAATCATAGTGGGAATATTGAACGATCAACAGCTGGTCATATACCAAGGAAGAGAACAGGATCTCTTTGGGAAGATTAATGTCGAAACATTTAACACAATTTGAATTTGAACGTATGGAAGCAGAGACTGCTTTAAAGCGTAAGATGTGGACACCTGAAAAGTTTATTAGTGTTATAGAAGATTATGCAGAAGAGCATGATTATAGTATTCTTGATGCTGTTCTTGAATATTGTAAAGAGAATGATCTTGATGTTGAGTTTGTTGGTAAAGATCTTTTATCACCAAGACTGCAATCTAAACTTCAAGATGATGCTGAAAGCAAAAGGTTGATAACAAAAACTAATAGATTACAATTCGTATGAGTAAAATTAAGATTGATGCATTTGATACTTATGGTATCTACAATGCTATTAAGCTGACATACGATGATTCTTCTTCATACGATTGGTTCAAGTATGGTGGTGGTATAAAGAAGAATAAGGAAACATTTCTTAAGAGGAAGGATAAGAATCATTACTACGTCATAGCAAAAAAGTGTGACTATGATAAGGACATCATAGTCGATTTCTTCTTTGTTACACTCTACAGCGATCCAACTATATGGCCAGGCAAGATAGAAACTCCTGATGTGTGGGAATCCTTTAAGAAGTATAAAGAGAATTTTAAAGTTAATTTTACAAATGAAATAATTCAAGTGATGAAATATATGAGTGTGAATGGAATTTCAACACTTGAAGCACTCTCCAGTCAGCAAGATACTCCACCTAAGCTTATGGAATTCATCTATAGTGGTCGGTTCACTCCGATGGTATTTCATGGGATAAATAGAGGTATTAAATTACTGGATTCGTGGATTGATCATGAAGAGGTGTTTAGACCATTTCTTGATAAGCCAATGAAGAGGCTGGAAACGTTTGATAAATTTGCAAGAAAATACTCAGACTACTTGACAGATCGTGAGTTTTCTGATATAATACTTAATACTATAATGAGAAATCATATAAAGTAGGAGGCAAAAAAGAAACAGAATATGTAGAATATTATAATAATGAGATATGTGAACAAAACGAATATATAGGAGAATAAATATATGACAACAACATTATCTGAACTAAAACAGAGTCGCAAGAATCGCTTCGATAGTCTACGAACTAAAGTAGACAAGATGGATTCGAACCAATCTAATATAGCTGATGATCGATACTGGAAACCAGAAGTAGACAACGCTGGTAACGGTTTCGCAATCATTCGCTTTCTCGATGCACCAAAGGGTGAGGATGTTCCTTACCAGCGTGTATTCACTCATGGCTTTCAAGGGCCGGGTGGATGGTACATTGAGAACTCACTTACTACTATCAATCAACCAGATCCAATTGGTGAGTATAACCGTCGTCTATGGAATTCTGGCTTAGAGTCCGACAAGGACATTGTACGCAAACAGAAACGACGACTATCTTACATCTCTAATATCTATGTTGTGAAGGACAGTGGTAATCCTCAGAGCGAAGGTAAAGTATTTCTTTATCGATATGGTAAGAAGATCTTTGACAAGATTAAAGACATGATGGAGCCTCAGTTTGAAGATGAGTCACCAGTAAATGTTTTTGACTTTTGGGAAGGTGCTAATTTTCGTCTGAAGATTCGTCAGCTGGATGGATATCGCAACTATGATAAGTCTGAGTTTGATTCACCAACTGTATTGTTTGAGAATGATGCAGACATTGAATCAACATGGAACACAGAGCATGCTCTGCTAGAGTTTGTTGATAACTCTCAGTTCAAGACTTATGATGCTTTACTGAAGCGTTTGAATGGTGTGTTGGGTTTTAATACTCAAGCATCTGAACTCTATCGTCCTGGCGATATCGTTACTGAGACACCTGCTTCTCATGAGACTGCCCAAGAGAAGATTCAGGAACAGGTTTTTAGCAAACCTACATCAGAAGATAATGATGAGTATGATGACTTGTTGAATAAACTATAAAGTTGTAATACTTTGATTGAAGAGGTAGTGGAGAAATCTGCTACCTCTTTTTTTTATGATCAAGATGTGTCAAGTGCTGCTAACATAGAAGGATCTATAGACCCACCACCATTAAATACGTTTGTTGTACCGCCAGTACTTTCTACAGTAGTCATATTATTACTGTTAACAATACTTGGTGGGGGTGCGACTGCATTTGCATCACGCATGGCTGCAAGGCCTTCCGAACCTAAGTTGACTGCAGCCAATGCTTCAAGGGCTCGAGTACGTTCTGCACCCATACCGCCTCCCCATAACATTTTATCAAGAGCAGTTCTAATAGTTTGTGAAATTGATTCAAGGTTGTTTGCAAATTGCTGTAGATTATTATTGTTGCGACTTCCACTCAAATTATTAAGTGCGCTGCCCAATCGCTCAAGTGCTGTAGTTCCTCTTTCTAATTCATCTGCACTTCGAGCAAATTCTAAAATCTTCGTCATTGGATCGTTCCTATTTGCACCAGTTAGCCATCCAACTACGTTTCCAGCTCCCTCGGCAAGAGCACCACCAAGACCACCTGTAAAATTTTTGATTGCCTGTCTCATTGCACCAAGAACTTCTTGAAGGTGTACGACATCTGCCATTTTAACTTCTCTGGCGACTTTCATGAGGATATCTACTTTTTCTTTAATGCTTTCTGCAACACCTTTTCCACCAGTTCCAGCACTACCAATAAAACTTGCAATACCACCAGCTGCTTCACCAATACTGAATATAAGTAAACCAACTGCAATTCCAGCCATCGTTGCAAGGAATAATCCAGTGTCTGCCATTGGCAGTTTTGCGATTGAAAGGAGTGTTGTGACTGTATCTACAGTCCCTTGAGCAAAATCACCAGCAATTAAATTACCAATACCTGTAGCTATACTACCAATTGCGAATATGTAAAGACCAGCTGCAATAGCAAGCATAGTAATAAAGAATGTTCCACCTTCTGTAAGTGCTCCGCCGATCGTACCACCAACGAGAGCGTTTACTTCTAATAATTTTGCGATTGTATCTACAACATTTTGAGCAAAATCACCACCAACAAGTGTACCAATCTTTCCAGCCACAGCACCAGCGGCAAATATGTATAGACCAATTGCAAGACCAAGCATAAGAGTTGTAAAGGCCATCCCTTCTTTCAATGCTCCGCCGACACCATCAACTAAAGTATTTACTTCTAATAATTTTGCGACTGTATCTACAACATTTTGAGCAAAACCATCATTTACTAATTCTGTTACTAATCCGGCTACGGCAAGACCACCACCAAATACAAGAAGACCGGCTCCAATTCCTAACATCACAGCTAAGAATACTCCACCACCCGCTAGCGCCTCTTCAGCACTACCAAGTGCTTTTGGTATTTCCATTAATTTAGTGACTAAGTTAAGAGTTTTTTGTGCAAACTCATCATTTGTTAATGTTACTACTAAGGCTGCAACTGCAAGACCAGCACCAAAGACAAGGAGTCCAATACCAATTCCTAGCATCACAGCTAAAAATACTCCACCATCTTTTAATGCTTCTACATGGCCACCAAGTGCATCTGGTATTTTCATTAATGTTGTAACTATATCAACAACTTTTTGTGCGAAGCCCTGTTTTGCTAATCTAATTGTTAAACTTGCTACTGCTTGGCCAACACCGAATACGAGAAGGCCAAGACCAATACCCAGCATCACAGCTAAGAATGTTCCACCATCCTTTAGTGCCTTTTCTACTCCACCAAGTTCATCTGGTATTTCCATTAATTTGCTAACTATCTGTAATACTTTATCTGCAAAACCTGCTTGTACCAATCTGATAGTTAGTCCTGCTACACCAGCACCAAGACCGAATACGAGAAGACCGAGACCTATCCCTACCATTGCAAGGAAGAATTTCGCACCTTCGCCAATAAAAGATTTACCATCCTTTTCTATTTCGCCTGCAATAGATAGAAGTGTAACTACTTTGTCCTTTATCATTCCAGCATCAAGAGTGGACATTACTTCTATGAGTTTGGTTATTGACATTACTACAAGAGCAATACCAGCAGCTGCAAGACCAATAGCACCTATTGTGGCTGCGGCACCCATTCCTGCACCAGCAAATAGTCCACCTATTTTGGAAAGGAATCCTTTAGTTTTTTTACCTTCTTCTTTAGATACTTTTACTGATTGGTCATTTGCCTTTTGAGATTTTTCGTCAGATTTATCTGTCTTTTTAACATCGTCTTTGAATTCATCTTCGGCAGCTTCGCCCTTCATAAATGCAGTTTGATCCGCCATAACACCTAATATTGAAATTAGAGTGCTAGACATATTTTGGTTGTTGGTACGAAGACCTTCAACACTTTTATTTAAGGATTCTAATGCTACTTTTATTTCTGCTTGAGTATCTGCCATTATGGTATAGTTTACCTTCTTCTATTTGCCCTATCGTTCTCTGCTTTCACTTTAGCCAAATATTGTGACAATAATGTGACATATATCTCTCTCTCAAATGGAAAGATACTTCCAAGTTCATCTAATGAGTATTTATGATGTTGAGCAAGTGCGAAGTTTAATTTGTAGTACTCTTCCAAATTGATGTGGGAGAGTGCTAGGCTAAAAAATTCAGTAGCCCCTGTACACTTATAACTTCTTCATGTACATCACCTTCATTTTCTGGATTTACCCATTTATAGTCAAATTCTTTTTTAAGTATTGGTAGTCCTTCGAAATATGCTTGCAATTTTTTAAGATGTTTAGTGTTCATATTTTCCATGAATTCTTCTATTTCTTTGAGAGTATAGTCTTTTGCTTCGTATGTTTCATCACCTTGATATATGGTATCGATAGTCTTTGCGAATATTTGAAATAGTTGTTCCTCTTCATTTCCCGCCTTAGCAGATTCCAATACAGATTCGAATGTTGGATATGTCATCTTCAGTTTCATATTCTCTTCAGGAAATTCAATTATGTTAGAATGTCCTTCTGCGAATTTTGGTTGTATGTCATCCAGATTCATTTCTACTTCTGCTGGTGGTAAATTCTCCCTCTTTTGTGGTACTAGCTTAACCTTGACCATTTCACCAACTGACTTTGCTCTTAATTTTAGAAAGATATATTCGATATCAAATGAAGCTAACTTGTCTATATCGAGATTATCTGGTTGTATAATACAATTGTTGATAATTTGTTTCACAGCGTTTATTTGATCTTTGTTATCTTCTGATTTTTGTGCTATCAGAAGTATTTTTTCCTCTTTAACCGTAAATGGTCTATATTTGATTTCCTCTTCAGTACTGGGCAAGATTAAATCAAATATAGGAGTTTGAATTTTAGGGAGAGCCATTATTTCCACCTTAATAATAATATAGTTATTGTTATTTATATTCTAAATATGATTATGGCAGTGGGCAAAGAAGTTTTTACACAGATACTAAGAAGTGCTGAGGGTGTTCGCAGGGCTCAAGGTCTGACCAAAAAGTCTTTAAGCTGGTTTCAACGAAAAGTGAAGCAAGCGACTCAGGGCGATAAGGTATCAATAAAATCTGTCTTGTCAAGAAAAGAACTGATGGTTGCCAAACTTCTTGCTGGTAGAATGTATCACTTTAGGTATGATCCAAAATGGAAAGTAAAGTTACCTTATTGGGATACGTTTCCATTAGTCATACCAATAGATTCTTACTCTGATGGATTTGATGGTTTGAATCTTCATTATTTACCAGTGAGACTACGTGCAAAATTATTCGATGCTCTTACATCTGTATTAACTGATAAAGGTTTGAATGAGAAAGCAAGATTTAAATTAACATACAATCTTTTAAGTGGGGCAAAGAAATATAAATTATTTAAGCCAACATATAAGAAATACTTATATTCGAAAGTTAAATCAAGATTTTTATTAATACCACCAGAAGAATGGCAAGTTGCTTTGTTTCTACCAACACATAAATTTGTTAAAGCAAAAGCAACTCAAGTTTGGAAAGAGTCAAGAAGGATTGCAAGATAATGTCTATTAATGTTAAGGAACTGATAACTATCGTAGGTCGCACTGGATTTATGAGTCCTAATCAATATACTGTTAATATAAAGCCGCCAAGTATAGCGAGTAGTTTTAGATCTAATTACACTTATGAAATATCGCCAAGAATACAGAGAGTTAATTTACCAGAAAGGGCATTGTCAACTATTCAACAAAGGTCTTCATACAGAGAAGGTATAAACATTCCAAAAGGATATGGTAGTTTTAGTGATTTAAGTATGAGCATAATATTGTCAGCTGATATGAGAGAAAAGAAATTATTAATGGCGTGGCATGATCTGATTATATCACCACAAAGAAATTTCCATCCATCTTATTTGGATGATATTGTGGGTGAAATAACTATTCTTACATATGGTAATCTACCAGGCGATGTTGGAAGTCATGTAAACCAAGACACCAGACGTAGTAAAGAGGGGGAAGAAGTTCAGCAACATACATTTTATGGTTGCTATCCCTTGACTGTTGGTGATATTGATTTATCATATACCTCAACAGATGAGGCTGCTACTATTGATACTACATTCACATATCGATATTTTAATATGGTAAGTGGTAGTGTTGGTGAGAGGGTAGCAAAGACAAAAACATTAGGTGATGTTAAAGATAGACCAAATGCAGAAGCCAAATCAATTCAAAGAAATCTTGGAGACATTCCAGAGCAAAATCCTAATGCATATCCTGACTTATTTACCTCCTTTGTGGAAAATGTAAAGAGTAAAACAGATGATGTTCGTAATCAACTCAAAGATATTGGTATTGGTATTACTTAATAAGGTATTTTCATTCCCATTTTCTTGAGTTCATTCTCTGTTAAAATCTGGAAACTAATGTTATTTTTTCTAGCGAATTCTTTTGCAGCTTCCCATTTTGATACGTTGCGTGTGTAAGTGTATACTTCGCTTAAGTGTTTTTTAGTTTTTCGTTTCTGGTGTCTTGGTTTTAGAGTTTGTCTGAATGGTTTGATTTCGAATAGGACTGTTTGATCATTTGTGAATTGTACAGTAAAGTCTATGTAATATCGGTGCATTCGTCCATCTAACTTGGAACGGTATGGTACAATAGTTCCTTCACTCATCCATTTCTTAACATTTGGATTTGTATCACACCATTTGCACATTTGCAGTTCCCATGAACTACGATATACAGGATCATGAGAACCTCGGTATTTACTATGCTTCGGAAGTTTATAAATACCTCTTCTTGGTTTATGGTCAGTTCTTGACATTATAAATATTTATTAGGAGTATATCTGCAATGGCTGTTACCGAATCATATAGTTTTCCAACAAGATTAACAGAAGGTGAACGTTTTTTTGTTAATTTTGATTTTTTTAAGCTTGAAGCTCCTCTAAAAGACATAGAGGGAAGTATAGTCGAATCAATCACATCAGGGAATGTTTCAATTAATATGCAAGATACACTTGGTGATATAATGAGAACATTTGATTATTCAAAATCAGCAGATGAACTATTAGCTACAATACAATTACCTCTTCAAGAAGCTCCATCTGAAGGATCTTCTTTAGAATATGGCGACCAATCAGCAAAAACATTAACTAATATAAGCACTGCGGTGAGAACAATGGGTGGTGCAGCTGGAGGTGGTGGTGGATTTAATTTAGGAGCACTTGTTAAAGCTATGGCCCCTGTAGCTCAGGCTGAACTAATACCAGAGGTTGTTGGAGCTACTGCTAGTAGACTTCAAGGTAGAGCAAAAAATACGATGCAACAGACATTCTTTGTTGGGCCGAATAAACGAGATTATTCATTTAATTTTGAACTAATTGCAAGAAATCATGACGATTCAAAAAAGATGAGTGAGATAGCTAACAGATTTCAATATTATTCAAATCCTGGCTTAGAAGGTACAGGTAATTTCTGGACTTATCCAGATGTAGTGAGATTCTTCTTTATGGAAAGAAATGCTCAAACTGATAAAATTACAAAAATTGATATGTTTACATCTTCGGAAAATAAAATCAATGATAAGTATTACGAATCTAAGGCATGTTTCATAACTTCGGTTGGTATTGAATATGGAGATGATGAGTATTTAAAATTTAGTACTCCACAAGGTAGGAGTGGTCATGCTAAATTAAAATTAACTATATCATTAAAAGAAGCAGAGTATTTTACAAAAGCAGACTATGCGTAGGATTGGAGAAATTAAATAATGGCACAAGCTACTTTCTTTAAAAATTATCCAAGAATAAATTTAAACCAAGATGGTGTTATTAAGACGGTAACTGATTTATCAAGATATGTAAGATCATCAAATGATTTGTTAACTAAAAAATATGAATACTTTGATTATAATATAACTGGAGCTGAAAGACCAGATCAGGTTTCTTATAATGTTTATGGAAATCCTAAGTTTTATTGGGTTATATTGGTCACTAATAATATTCGAAATGTATGGACAGATTGGCCTCTTGGCCAAAATGAATTTGAACGTTATGTCATAGAGAAATATGGTTCTATTGCAACAGCACAGAGTCAAACATACAGAAACATTGCTCTGAAGGATATATATAAACCATCGGTTGGTAGTTTATCGGAACTTATTATTGCTGATGAACAACCAATAGATTCAACCACAATAACGAACTATATTTTAACTGTAGATGTTGATTATGAAATTAAGACTAATTATAGAAGGGAATATGATTTAAATGAAGCTAAGAGAAAAATAAAATTGGTTAGACCAGAATTAGTTGCTGATATTCAAAATGAATTAAGATCTCTGTTTGGTATTTAAATGTTTCCATCACAAATAAATATCACATCTGTAAAAATATTTTCAACACCGACTTTTGGTATTGATGTTGGCTATATTTTTAGTTCATTAAGAATACGTGAATCTATAGTTCATCAATTTATAAGTGGTGACATAACAATTGAGGATGATAGTAATTTATATGAAAGTTTACCAATAGTTGGTCAAGAGCAGATTCAGATCAATATTGAGACTGGTGACGTTCAAGAAAGAATAACTGGATTTGTATATGCACTTAAGGAATTTCAAAAAATAGATGCTAGAAGGTCTTCGTATATATTATACTTCGTTTCTATAGAACAATATTTTAATCAAAATAATAGAATTGCACGTTCATTTAAAAATACAGCTCCACATGAAATTATCAATAGTATATTTACCACAGATATTAATACAAAAAAGAAAGTTATTATAGAAGCAATGAGTGGCAATATTACATACATTGCTCCAAACATAACTCCTTTTAGAACAATAAAGAGTGTATTAAAACAATCAGAAAGTTCAAGTAATGGAACAAGTAATTTCTTATTTTTTGAAAATAGAAAGGGATTTATAATAGCATCATTGGCTTCATTATTACAACAAAAGGTTGCATATGAATATAAATATAATGAGAATATAGGTGAGGGTAATGATGCGACTACTGGTACGAGAACTGACGTACTTACCATTGAAAATTTTCAAGTAATTAAACAAACAGATACATTTTCGGCTATAACCAATGGTATGTTTGCATCTCAATTACATAGCATTGATTTGATAACCAGAAAATATGGAACTAATGAAGAAACATATAATTATGATTATCACACAGAATTTGGTAGTTTTAACCATTTGAATAATGCACCATTATATAAACAATTATCAGGAATATCAGATAATGCTGAAGGTAAACAATATTTTGCATATAGTAATGAGAAAACCTTAGATAATAATTATGTTAAGTCAAATCAACCTAAGATGAGAGTTGATTTTTCAAGTAGAACACGATTACGCAATAAAATACAAAATTCTATGATTGATGCCTATGTATTTAAATTGGTTATTCCTGGCAATGTGTTATTGTATCCAAGTAATGTTATACATTTAAATATTACATCAAATTTAACTGGATCAAAAGATAATATGCTATCTGGTAATGTTTTAATAACATCTATTACTCATATAATATCCGGCGCAGAACGAACATATAAACAGATTGTGGAAACAACAAAGGATTCCCATATGAACAGAATTGGAGCTAGTGGGAATGTTGATACTATTCTTGCAACAGGTAATTAGGATATAAGATAATGCCTGAGTTTTTACCTAATTTTACATTCAGACCATTTACTGGTACTATAGAACAAGCAGATGATAATGATACTGATCCATTGAAGTTGGGTCGTGTACGTGTTCGTGTGCATGGATATCATAGTCCAGATAAAACAGAAGTATCAACTGATTCATTACCGTGGGCTCATGTTACCTATAATGATTCCAAGAGAATGTCAGTTCCAACTAATGGAGAATGGGTCATTGGGTTTTTCCTTGATGGTGAAGAAGCACAGAAGCCAATAATCATAGGAACACTTCCAGGCATTAATGATGTTGAACCATCCACAAGTAAGTGGGCAAGAAATGATGATGGAGACACAGGTGTATCCAGTGCAACACAATATACAAAGAAGACAACTCAACATACTGGAACTGATATTATAGAACCTGCTAATGGTTATGATGCAGTGTATCCCCATAATAAAGTTATAGAAACATCCAGTGGCCATCTGATAGAGATCGATGATACTGATGGTAAAGAACGAATACACATTTACCATAAGAGTGGATCATTTAGTGAGTTTCATCAGGATGGGACAAAAGTAGATAAGACAGAGAAAGACAAATATACAATCACATTAGGTAAGGAGTATATTGCAGTAACAGGTGATTATAAGATAGAAGGTGGTGGTGGTTCAGAATTTAAGATTAATGGTACTGATGGAAAATTATCTTTTAAGAATACAGCATCAACTGCTCTTGCAACAAATCTTAAAGCTGTTGTTGATGAGATACTTGATGCCCTTTTAGCATTTGATACAGTTGGCCCACCACCGGCTCATGTAGTTGGGCCAGTAACTATAACTAAGTTGCAATTAATTAAGACCAAGATTGCTACTCTTTTGGAATAATAAATATAATTAATGGCAACTTTTACACGAAACACCACAGAGTTAACTGATTTAAATCTTTCGTTTGAGATTAATAGCAACACCGGTGACTTTAATAAGTTGTCAACTTCAGCTGTTATTCGTCGATCATTGGAGAATATATTAACTACAGGTAAAATGGAAAAACCATTTCGTGAAAGTTATGGTTCTGATGTATCATTACGATTATTTGATGTTGCTTCAAATCGTGATCTTGCTTCAATTGAATCTCAAATAAGAAATGCAATTGACAGAAATGAAAAGAGAATAAAATTAAATGATCTTTCATTATTTGGTAATTTTGATAATCATCAAATTGAAATGACAATATCATATACGATAAGAAAAACATCTGAAACAGATGAGATAACAACAATGTTGGCTCTTTCTGATTAATGGGGTATAGGTAAATGGCAAGAAAAGATCTTAAGGTTACAGAGTTAGACTTTGAGCAAATAAAGACTAATTTTAGAAATTTTTTAAAGACGCAAACTGAATATAGTGATTATAATTTTGATTCATCAGGGTTCGATACACTCTTGGATGTTTTTGCTTACAATACACACTATAATGCATTCTATATTAACTCAGCTATTAATGAATCGTTTCTATCAACTGCCCAGCAAAGAAAGAATCTTGCAAAGGCTGCACGATCTTTAAACTATATTCCAAAGAGTAGAAGTGCAGCTTCAATCAACGTTAATCTTAGTGTTGTAATTCCTCAAACTACATTAGTTGCTATTTTTGGTTCAACAGCGTATGGAACTGTACAATTGAATCGTAGGAATCGATTTACCACAACAATTGATAATAGCAGTTATACGTTTATGAATTTAACTGCAATTAATTTAACGCAAGGTGATGCTACTACTTCTGGTGGTATTACTTATGAAAATTTTACTGCTACGGATGTAACTTTGAGGCAGGGTGAGTTTACGAGTTTTACATATACTGTTGATGCGGCCGATACTAATCAAAGATTTATTATACCATCTGACAATGTGGATACAAGTATTTTAACAGTTAGTGGTGTGAAATCTGGTGAGACTGCTTCTACAACATATTCCTTTTATAAAGATGTTGATCTACAGAATATAACAGGCACTACGTATGTGTACTTCCTTTTTGAAAATAGTGATGGAGAATATGAGATTCGTTTTGGTGATGGTGTTTATGGTCGTGCTCCAGATGATAATGAAGCTATAAAAATAGAATTTCTTAACAGTGATGGCAATTCAGCTAATGGTGCTAATACATTTACATCATCATCAAACATTCTTGTTTCTGGCAATACAATTAGTGATGCCACATTAGGAGTGACTACTTCTGCTAGGTCTTCTGGTGGTTCTGTTAAAGAGACTGATACATCAATTCGAAGTAATGCACCACTTAGTTACCAATCTCAGGATCGTGCAGTTGTTGTTAATGATTATAGTTCTCTAATTCAAAGTCAATTTACTAATGTTGAAACTTCCGCTATATGGGGTGGAGAAGATAATGACCCACCAAAATATGGTAGAGTTTTTATTGCAGCTAAACCATTTGGTTCAGATTATCTAACTGAATCGGAAAAAGACAATATAAAAACATTTATTAAAACTAAAATGGTTGGCTCAGTTCGTCCAGAAATGATCAATCCCCAATATGTTAATATCGTTCCTACGATCACTATTAAATTTGATTCTAAGAAAACAACTCTTCAATCATCAGACATTAAGGATATAGCTGTAGCTGCTATTAAGAATTTTTCTACAATCAATCTTGAAAAATTTAATACTACATATTATAATTCACAATTAATAGATACCATTAATGATTTAGACACTTCTATTCAATCCATTTCCATTAGTTTGAAACTGAGAAAAGAGTTTGTACCAACATTAGGTATTGCTAGTTCTTATATTCTATCATATCAGAATGCACTTTTGTATCCACACACTGGGCATTTAGGAACAGTATCGACATCTACCTTTACCTATAACACGTATACTGGTTCATCAATCATTTTAAATTCTACTGGTAATTTATCAATAGTTACAACTATAGATGATGTGGAAACAACAGTTGTAGAATCAGCTGGAACTATTGATAATACAAATGGAATTATTACATTAACTGAATTTGCACCAACTGCTTTCACAGGAAATCTTTTACGAATTGATGTTGTTCCAAGTACTAATGATATCTCAAGTAGTCGTGAATATATTACTCGTATTCAAGAAAAAGATATATCAATGGTTATAACTGATGTAACTACAGCTACATCGTTAGTTTCATCATCTTCTACATCTACTGGTGGAAGTACAGTAACTTATTAGGATGGTTTGAATGGCATATAATATAAGAGGAAAGACATTATCAACCGTTATACCACAGAGTCTGTATAGTAAATATCCAAATTTTATTACATTCTTGGATAAGTATTATGATTTTTCAAGAAAGTCTGTAATTGAGCTTAACTCTTCTGTTGGTAATATTAATCTATCATCCAAATTTTATGGGATGACATCTGAG
>VTLG01007943.1_pt1 | contig 21646 bp, 46 predicted proteins | sample 4694571 | NCBI WGS metagenome assembly VTLG01 (sample SAMN12604809, study PRJNA352737) | marine metagenome | biome: ENVO:00000447; feature: ENVO:00000209|ENVO:00000569|ENVO:01000036; material: ENVO:00002151; isolation source: viral sequences binned using virsorter ... | reverse complement strand
TCGCTGGCTATATAGCTTCATACGGTCACACCACTTGGTCAGATTACAGGCTCAAGGACAACACAACATTATGGAACACCTCTGAAGCTGCGACTTTAGTTAAAGATGTGCCTGTTTACAGCTACCGCTGGAACGACAACTGCGAAGCTAAATCTGTTCAAGATCAAGACCGAATTGGATTTCTTGCCCATGAGGTTAGCGAGAAAATCAACAGGAACAATCTGGTCATAAACGAAAAGGACGGGGAGAAATATCAGAGTGTAAATCAGACCGATATGATTCCGATTCTATGGGCAGCACTACAAGATGCGTTAAAACGGATTGAAGAACTAGAGGCGAAGTTATGATAGAGGCACACACATTACTGGAGTTGCTGCTGGTGATAGCCATGCTGGGCATTCTGTACTCCATGTATTTGGGGGCGTTATCCCGTGCCAGAGAGGCAGCAGACAGAGCCATGTGTAAACAGTACCAGAGAGAATTTAAGACGTTGAGAGAAACCGAGGACATTCCCAACATGATACGAATAGCTGACAGATGCTACAGGTGTCATCCGGGTGCGCCTCCTAATTGGTAAATGACATGGAAACGAATTTAGTAAATCAACTAAGTGACCCAGCCGTGCTAGAAGGCGCGGGTAAGGCTCTGCTTAATGAATGGGTGTGGGTGTTCGTAGCTGGCGTAGCGGTGCTGCTCTTCAGAGAACTGATACAGGAGTTTGCGGCAGGGTTAAGCGTGTGCTTTTCCCGACAATGGGCCGTGGATGAGATTGTTTTTCTGAATGGTAGACAGGCTAGGATTGCGCGGATAGGGCTGCGCGAGACTACGTTTTATCTCATAGACAGGAACACCACGATGCGCGTCAAGAACACCAACCTGGGCGACCTGACTTGTGAGAAAGTGCTGGCTAATCATCAACCAGAGTATCTGCCGAAAGGTAATGAGAAGGGGCCGATGCAAGTAATGATTGTAGAGGAAGAAACTAAACCGAGGACAAGAAAATGAAACGATGGATTTTAATAGTGGCACTCAGCGCATTCACAATTCTGGTGGGTAGCGGGTGCTGGTCTATGAGGAACGTGAAGGAAATTGATCTAAGCATCACGGGGCTGGAAATGGAATTTTACCCTGAGCATCCAGATCAAGAGGATAAAGGATTTTTTGGTGCATTCACGAACCGTGTAGTGCCGGGGCCAATCGTGGTTCCAGCCAGCTATCGGGAACTAATGCCCATGACAAAAGATAGATAATAAAATTATGGCTAATACATACAAATGCGTGAGGTTTGAGCCTATGTGTTCATGCGACGACAACGAGAAGGTCTGTTCGATTGTCATCGGTCTTACTGGAACAGACGAAACAGGTAAACACAGCGCTTATGTGGACGGCGTTCACCACTACGACGAGGACAATAAACCCACGCTGGATGAGGTGAAGTCAGGCGCATCTGCTCTTGTGAGCCAGTTCGCTGCTAACCAAGGGTTCATTGCTCAGTTGGACAGTCAGATTGAGGCCAGCAAGAAACGCGATGTGCCACCCGAAAACTTTGAAGCTCCTGAGATAACCATTGATACTTCGGTGGCAGCAGAGGAGGGCAGTCCAGCCAACCCAGCAACGGAGGAATCCAGCGAGGAGGCCGAGGAAGAGGAGTCCAGCGAGGAAGAATCCAGCGAGGAGGAAGAATCCAGCGACTCGGAATAATATTTGACATTCTGAGGTGTAACACTAAAATTAGAATCACGGAGCATTATGGCAGATGCAGAACAACTAAAACTGGCGGTGCAAATCCTGGCGCAAGTCGCGGATCGTGCAATGGTAGACGGCCCAACAGGTCGGCAAAGAGATCAAGCAGTTCAAGTCCTAGCTAAAGAGCATGGGCTGGAGTCTGTTCCTCCACCATCAGCAAATCCTGACGGGGGCGAAGACAACCCGCCGATAGAAATGCCGGAGATTGCAGATAATTGACGATGTAAAAGTGTGCGTAGCGGCGAGCCTTGGCTTGGGGAATTGGTTTCTACCGGAACTCGATCTCTTACTTAAATGCCTAGTCTCGCTGGCTACGTTTATTTACATCGTAATGCGAATCCTTCGGCTCAACAAACGAGGATAATGTTAAAATCCAAAACCACATGGACGGCCATTACTGGTGCGCTTGCAGGGGTAGCTGGTTATTTTACCGGCGAGCTGGAATTAGGTGCCGCTGCTAATGTAGTCATCACTTCCCTTCTAGCCCTGTTCCTGCGACACGGGATAAAGAAAACCGAGAAGGCAGTCACCGGGGAGTAGCCCAAGTGCTTTCCGTTGGGCAGCGAGGAGAGCTGCTAGTTGCGGAGAGACTGCTTGAACAGGGCTGGAGTGTGGCCCTCCCATTTGACACGACCACTTTTGACCTTGTTGGGGTTAAGGGGGATAGGAGAGTTCTGCTCCAAGTTAAATCAACCCTCCACAAGCACGACTACGAGAACACCACCCCTCACTACCAGTTTCAGTTAGCCAAGGGGAAGTCCTACAAGCACAAGTACGAGGCAGGAGAACTCGACTACTTCATTTGCGTGGCCTTGGACTCGAAACGCTTCTGGGTATTTCCATTCGGGAAGCTGGATCAATTTACCGTCAAAGTCTACGATTCCAATTCGAGGTTCAGAGAGTTTGAAGGGGCGTGGGAATTGCTAGAAAAGTGAAATCAAAGTGGCCTGTTTTACCGCCATCCAACAGCCATCCGCTTTCAGATTTGCGTATTTCCCTTTAAAATGTGGCGGTTGGAGAGGGATTCGAACCCCCGGTGCAGACAATCCTTTCCTAACAAATATGCCTATTCCTTAATGTTTTCGCGTTCATGTAAATAAATAAGCTCAAATAAGCTGGTTTAAAGTGCTTGATTTTACCGCCATCCACCGCCATACATTTCGGGCATGGGGTACATTCGCACAACAAGCGTCAACGCTCGGAACGGGAAAAAAAACTGGTATCACAGAGCCTACTACAAAGACGAATTTGGTAACGAAACCTACACCGCTTTTCGCTGCCGAAAGAGTGACCCAAAAAAATGTAATGGCAAGTATGGATCGGAACACTACTGCCAAGCGTACCGAGATGCAGAGAAGGAGTTGAGGGATCGCGAGGTCAACGATAGCACAGCCACACATAAATATGACGCACTACCGGAAGAGAAAAAAATACAACTACTGGAATTGCTAAAGGTGTCTGAGGAGACGGGCGTAGGACTGGGTAAACTCATGGTGGAGGCTGAAGCGAAATCAGAAAACCGTGAGAAAATAAAACTGAATGAGGCTCGTAAAATCTACTTCAAAAAGCTGGCGCAGGACACAGCAGCTACCGGCTCGAATGCGAACGAGAAAAAATCGAAGAGCATTGTCAACCCGTTCGTGGATCATTTCGGAAACAAAAGGGAAATGCACACCCTCACAATACCGGAGATCAGAGAATGGGCAGAATCGAAAACACAATGGAGTAACCAGTACAAGAATCGGGCCTTCAAAAACCTAGTCACCTTCTGGAACTATTTTAAAAATCAGAACTACCTACTGCCTGACAAGAACCCGTTCAGCCCTGCCGATCCGAAGATGCAGAAACCAGGGCTACAGTATTTTAAGGTGGTCACAAAGGGCAAAGATTTTCTCAGTCTTAGTGACGCTAGGAATGTGCTGAAAAACGCCCTGTCGTGTACCTACACAGCCGCCGTGACAATCTTGGTAATGTTGTGCGGGTTGCGCGTCGAGGAAGCCTGTAAACTCACATGGGATGACATCGACCTAGGAGAAGATAGCGATGAACCTGACATTTACATTTCACCGAATGTGGCAAAAAAACACAGAGCCAAATCTGACGGGAGGGTGGACACAGCAGAGCGAACCATTCCTCTGTCTCCTATGCAGGTAGAGTGGCTGCGAGCTGCTAAAGAGGCGGGGGCGTTTCTCCCTGTCCACATCGACACATTCTACACCTACAAAACAGGAAAGCATCCAAGCCGCACAGCTAAAGGGGTAGGTGCCAATGTAACTCGGTGTGGGAACACGGCATTCAGAGGAGGAGTAAAGGCCGTCATGCCGGAAACTAAAAATCGCCAGAACGTCCTGCGCCATACCTACGTCACCTACCACCTCGCTTATTTCGAGGACATAGGACAGGTAAGCAAACACGCAGGAAACAAACCCGACATGATCCGCGAACACTACGCTAACCAAAATTGTAAAAAGAGTGTGGCTAAAAAATACTGGGAGTTGTTGCCCTAAATTTTTCTATTACAGAGAGGGCAGTATATGTTGCCGTCATCGGCTTGCGCTTCAGACATAAATTCCAATAGCCTCAATCCTGCCGACATGGCTTTCATTTCTGAATCGGGAGGTTCGGCAACCTCATTCTTTTCCAGCAAGGAATCAATTAAATTTTTGATTTCTTCATCCAACTGTTCATTTTCCTCAACAAGTTCTATTAACTCATTCGCTTGGGCAAGTGATTCTTTGGCTGCAATTTGCATTTCAATGAGTTCCTTATATTCGGTATTCAGTTCTCCAATTAACCTATAATTTTTTTGTGCCGAATAAGTGGAATAAACAAAGGTTAGAATTAATAATACCGTAGCTACTTTGACCCACCTCCATGCAGATTCTATCTTCTCACATGACTCAGTTGTTTCGGTGTTGAATTTATCATAGTTGCGAATGGCCTTGTTATAGAACTTATTCCTGCGGAGCGTTATGCCCTTCTCCCGCCCTTTCTTAATTTTCTCAGTAAAAGAGTTCATTATTTAATTAAAGTTGCATACATATTTCGCATTGCGCGTATGAGAAATTTTTTTACCGTAGTAAATTTGCGAGAACGTCAGTCGCCTCAATGTACACCTTAACTTCTGGGAGGCTCGTCACCTCATCAAGTTCCATAATGGCTTGGTACACGTTCTGTGAATTGCGAGCAACTGCCATTCGTAGATAACCTACCCATTCTTCTGGCGTCGCCTTGCCAATCCATTTTTTCAAATCCTTTGGCCGCAAGTTCTCCGCCACGGTGTGGTACGCCGAGGCATACATGACTTGTTGTGTGCTGTACGGCAGATATTTTTCGTCGTAAACTTTAGATTTTAGGGCTGCGATTGTCTTGTCTTGGTCGGCAATTCGCCCTTTTAGCTGATTCATTTCCTGCTCTTTCGTGTTAGATATCGTTAGCATTTTCTTACCCTTAAACAGTAGTTGTTCGTACCTCTTTAAAGGGACACTCTCAGGTTCTTTCACATGATCGGCCAAACCTTTAGGTATAGTTGTATCCCATCCATCGACTGTTTGAATATAGTTAAGAACATCAAGTGAACCTAAACCGATAGCCATTTTCACAGCGAGCGGGTAAAACCGCATCTTAGGGAGGATGTCATCGCCAACCGCTTCTCTAAATCGAGGTGGATTATTTGAGGCTATTGCGAACGCCATTTCTAGGAATTGCTTCTTAACGTCATTCCTGATTTTAAAGCGTTCAGCGTTTGTGTTGGCTGTATCCAACTGACTATTGAGCGACATAATGTGGTCAATGTAGCCCTCTGCTCGCTCATTCATGTGCTTGTAGTATTCAGCATTTTTTTCTGCCTCACGGTCAGCAGCAGAGTGCAGATCGAGAATTTGACCATTTTTACTTTTAATCGCCTTTTCCATCGAAGCAACTCTCGCTTTCAATGCTTTATTATCACCGGATACTGCCACGTTCGCCTCAAGCTCATCTATTTTTGCATTGAGTTGAGCAACATGGTTGTAGGCAAAACAGGTAGTGAGTATGCCAACGGCAATTATAACCATAATGACATTCCAGCCGTTTCGGCCAATTCGATGACTAATGTGGTCGCATCTCGTATCTGCCGTTGCTTCACCTTGGTCATAGCGATTATCCGCATTGTCTTCATTCTGCAACATAATGTCGGTTTGAACCTGTTGCACCTCTTGTATATCTGTTAACTTATCTTTCATTTGTCAGCCCTTATTCATCATTTATTTTGTTTTCAACTTTCGTTATTGTCTCTGTCATTGTTTCTAACTGAGATTTGATTAGTTTAAGCTCATCAATTACAGAGAGCTTTTCTAAATTCTCCATCCTGCCCTCATCCACGGCGTACATGGGGCTGGCTACATTACGCTTAAGGCTGTCGATCATAAACTCGTTGACCGTCATCTCTTGAGCCGACGCAGCATCCTCAACAGCAGACCATAAAGAGTCCGTGCATCGTAAGCTGTGCAGCTTTTTTGCGGGTCGCCGCTTCATTTAGCACCTCCTTTAGTTGCTGTGAAGTTTAAAAGCATTGCGTCCGTAATATTTTTTTTCATGTATTACAGCTACTTGTAAAGCAGCCGGGGCGATACTGCCAGCGTTCAAAAAGATGTCAACAAGAAATGTAATACAAAGTTAAAATCTACTTCTGATGTAAAACTTTTGCTTGTCAGATATCACTCTAGTTTGATACCAATTTCCGCAGTTCAGAGTGATGTCAAAACAGGCTACCAAAGACAGGACGCGATCCGTTCGGCTGGATAAGGAAACAGACCATGATCTGCTCATAGGGGCAAAGCTGGAGGGTGGTATCAGTAAATTTATCAGGGCGGCAATCAGCGCATACTACGAACTAAAAGATAAGAGCAAATGACCACCGAACCAAAGTACGACAAAGGGCTGACATACGCAGATGCCGCAGAGTTTTTCGGGGTGCAAGTATCTACCGTAAAGGATTGGGTACGAAGGGGTTGGCTCACTTACACCAAGTTTGGCCACAAGACCGTCAGGTTCAGACTCACAGACCTAGAAGATTACTGGGAAAAGCACCTTCGCCCCTCAAAAAGAAGATAGAATTATGGGACGTTTAGATAACTACGAAGAAGTAAAGGACAGGCTCAAGCGAGTCCACGCAGCAAGCAATGATATTCGATTCACGACTCAGGTGATGAACCACAACGAGGACTACTCTAGGGTGGTCATCAAGGCGTTCATGTACGAGGGGGAGGCTCTCATAGCCACGGGTCATGCGATGGATTGGCAGAACAAGGATCGCAACGCTAATCGGACAAACTGGGTTGAGGTGGCAGAAACAAGTGCCATCGGCAGGGCAATAGCGAACTCTAAATTTCAAGACCCGAATGCCCCTCGCGCCAGCAAAGATGAAATGCAAGTAGCTGATGAGAGGGTGGAGGCTCTCGATGCGCCTACCCAGCAAGCACCGCCAGCCACTCCAGCGCAGCAGAAGCCGGCATGGGTTACTCAAGTTGAGCTACGGGTCGGAGCTAACGAGGGCAAGCTGAATCATTTCTTTGTAAACGGCGGCCAGATCAAGCAGGGGCAAACCTTCCGCGATCTGTCAGAAAACAACCAAAAGATTCTAGTAGATGGATTAGACGCATTATGCCAATCGCTAAACATATAATCATGGATGAGGAGGACGCTCGTGCCGCTTTGGTTGCGGAGAACAAGCAGCTCAAGGAGAAGCTCGCCAAGCTGCGGGAGGGCAAATTCTCAAAGAAAGATGCCCATGAAATTAATCTCCAACGCATACGGATTGAAGGCCATGTCGAGCGACTCATGAAATAAGTATGAGTAAGAATTGCGTACATTGCGGAAGCCAAATTCCAAGACCCTCTAAAGGAAAGGACGGGCGAACCGGAAGAAAAAAATATTGCTCTGATAAGTGTGTTACAGATGCGCGAAAACAACGCCACATTGACAAACCAGAATTAAAGGAAAAAAAGTTAGAGGCTAATAGGAATTGGAAAAAAAATAATAAAGAATGGTATGACGCTTATAACGAAAAAAAACGTAAGCCAGCAGTAAAAAACAAAAAGTGTGCAGGTTGTGACAATTTCCTGCCAGAAACTACAGGGCGAAACAGAAGGCATAAATGGTGTTCTGATAAGTGCAGACAAAAAGATAGAGATAAGAAGACATGGCAAAAAATAAAAAACGATCCAGAGCTGCACAATAAAAGAAAAAAAAGCCAAGAGGAATACAGGCTTAATAATTTAGAAAAAATAAGTGACTATCGTAAAGAGTGGGGAAAATTAAACGGCAAGAAGAAGTGGCAAGAACTGAAGAATAATCCTGAGAAGTTGGCTGAACGTAATAAAAAAAGAAGAGAGAAATGGGCTGAACTTCCATTAGAAAAACGAAGAGTAATTAAAGCCAAATGTTACGAGGGGGAGAAAAGAAGGCTGCTGAACCCAGAGTACAAAGAAAGGAAAGATGAATATAACAGAGAATGGCAAAAAAAATCTTATAGAACCAACGAAGAATATAGGAAAAAGAATTTAGAAACTAATAAAAAATGGAGAGAAAAATACTTTAGCGACCCCGAAAACCGTAAGAAACAGCTCGAAAAAACAAAGCAGCACTATAGGAATAACATTGAGTATTACAGGAAATATAAAAGGGAACACGCAGCTAAACCAGAAAACAGAGAGAAGATAAAAAATCAACCGTCTTACATAAAGGCCGTCATGGGCTGCCCAGGTGAGGAAGTTCCTAAACATATAATAGATGCAAAGAGACTTTTATTGATGACAAGAAGATTGTTCTACGAAGGCAATCGCCCAAATAAAAATATAGCTTTAACAAAAGAAGAGAAGCTGAAAAGGAAAAGAGAATCGTACCATAGAAATAAATTTCGGACTGATGTTGTAAGCAGTCGAAAGTAGCAAAAATGCAAAATGTAATAACCCCCTAAACAAAAGGTAAAACATACATGATACAGAACATGAAAGAAATGAACGAAGAAGTGCTAAGTCTATATGAGGACGCGAAGAAAAACCCAGAACACGCCAGAGCTTATCTGGACATGGGCCAAATCTTAGACAAGTCATTAAAGGCCGCTAACACTCATCTCAAGCGATGCGGAGTCAACAGGACTAAAAGCGTTGGATACTGGGATAAGTTTATTGCTGGAGAAAAGCAAGGAGTAGGTAGACCTCGTAAGAAGGCTGCATAATTAGCACGGCTCCCCTCGGACAATCTGGGGGGGGCTTTTAAAAAATGTTTGGAAGAATGAAATTTAATGTGCCGATTGGATATGACGTTCCAAGGCAATGTGAAATAGCAAAGGACGTTAAGTTGTCGGACAAACAAGTGAGGGCTATCGTACAAGATTTTTTCAACACAATGAACTATAAGCAGAGAGAAACTTGGCTCAGGCAAAACTTGAGGAACTACAACAAAGGTGGCTGACACACAACATCGAGAACGACCACATCATCCCCAGAGTCCAAGCAACTTTGGGAAGTGGGAACTATGTGCCTTGTTTCAAAATCGAGGCGGAACATCGGAAGCGGCTGAACGGGGAACTCAGCGGCATGAACTATTAGAGAAAGTCGTTAACCAAAGAAACAAGGAGTTGGGATACGATGAAGACGGTAACAGATGAAGCACTAGACTATTCACTCAGTATACTCAACACCATCTACGGTGACGGGTATATACATTGTGAATCCATTGCCAACTTCGGTGATGTGTATTTTGGCCATGTAGATTTTCACGGGGTCGTTGATGGCCGGCTCCATGTGGCAGATTTAAAAACAGGGTGGGGGAACAACGAGGATTATATAGCCCAGCAAGAGGGATATGCGCTGGCACTTCTATGGATGGCAAGAGAAGGCAAGTGGCCCAACATTAAGGATCACGACACCGCAACCATGCACCTTGTATGGGAAGACCAGCGGTACCATCACAGTTGGGAAACCTCATACCTTGAGGCCGAAGCAAAGATCATGCGGATCATCGCTCAACGGCTCACACCTGGAATCACTCCCCAACCAAACAAAAACTGTCAATGGTGTAAGAACCTAACGGAGTGCGAGGCAGTCAACCACGAGATCGTAACACTCGTTAGCTCCGGCCTTCCTACCAAGTTTGAAACACCAGAACATTTAAGTAAGGCCATGATGATTGGCGATCTGGTTGCTGCTTGGTCAAAGAGCGTAAAGGAGCTGGGACTAGCTTATATCAAGGAAGGGAACACGTTGCCAGATTTCAAACACTCTCTCTGTAAGGGCAGGGAGGTTGCCCCAGATTTAAAGGAGGCATGGCAAGCGTGTAGATCCGCTCTCGAAGAAGAATACGGAGACGGAGCTAAAGATAAATTTTTAGAAGCCTGTAAGGTAAGTGCGCCTAAATTAAGGAAGCTATTTACAGGTAAAGATTTCCCCGCTGAATCAGTAATGAAGCGTGGAGAACCCTACTACAGATTAAGCTGTAAAAAGAAACTACTAAGATGAGTAACTATAACTATTGTGCGTTCGAGGGAAACTTAACACGCGACCCCGAACTCGAGACTAAGAACGAAAAGAGTATATGTAAATTCTCGATAGCCGTTAACGACCATAAAGGCGAGGCGAGTTTCGTTGATTGTGTAGCATTTGGGCAGACCGCCGAGTTTGTTCAGAAGTTCTTCCAGAAGGGCAAATCCATCATCATTCAATCCAAATACAAGCAGGACAAGTGGGTGGATAAGACTACGGGAGACAACCGAAGCAAGCCCTCCTTCATTGTGGATAGAGCGCACTTCTGCGGAAACAAGTCAGATAACGGTGGCGGCTCAAACGAGATGCCTAAGTTTACATGAGTTGGTTAATTTTAGTTCTTAAGAGCATCCCCGCACTCAGGAAGATCGGTGAACTACTCGAACGAAACATCAAGCAAGCCAATGCGAAGGTCAGGAGGAACTCTAAGGATGACTTGGTTGATGAGGCTATCGCTGACGCTATCTCTCATGGGAAGCGGGTGCGTGGTGGTGAAGTACGAGAACGCACACGACCTGATAAAGACTCACCCTAAAGGTTTCGAGGATGCGGTTAATGCGTCCGACGAATCGCGTGAGTTCGTGAGGGATGCTCTTAAGACTATTAACGAACTAGAGGAGATTATCGAGAGTGAGTAACACTAGGACTATGACTCAGGGTTCGGGTTCCACCTATGAACCAAGCATTGCCGGCCACTATGCCTATAACCGTCTGTCCACTCCTATGGGGTACGCAGATATAAGCAGAAAGGCTGGAATCAAAACTAAAATTAAAATCCTCAAAGGCACATGGCTGCTGGAAAGAAATCCAGATGAAACTCGAATGCTCCGTGCGTTCAAGGAAACAAACCACGGTTTAACCGCCGAGGAGTTTGCAGAACAATGGTAAGACATTTCCAAAAAGTAAGACTTTGCCCCTCCCTGCCTCTCGCCAAATCCCGTTCCCCACGGGTGTTGAGTGTTCAATGGTTAAGGACAGTAACGGGGAGGGGCATCTAATTTAAAATGGACGTAGACCTAATCAACAAGCTGATACTCGAACTTCAGATGGAAATGGGGAAGGAGCATAGCGATTACGTTCAAGCGTTGGAAGTTATACGGGCGCATATAAACACACCCGATGATGCACCAAAGATCGAGAAGCAAGGCGAGAGTACATACAGGTTAATCACATGAAAAACTCCAGAGCTAAAGGTGCTCTTAACGAGCGTAAGTGGGCAAGCATTTGTACTAACGAAGGGTACCCAGCGCACCGCACCGCACAAGTGGCTGGTAACTACAACGCGATCAGCGAGGGAGTGCCTGATGTTATATGCGCGTCTCTTCCTCTGTTCCATTTTGAGGTCAAGGCCGGGGCGAGGCCGCCGCTTTGGGATGCCGTTGATCAGGCGATTCGCGATAAAAAGACAGAACAGTTGGCCATAGCTGCTCTGCACAAGGATCGGTGCAAGTGGCTGGTGGGAATGACGGCAGATGATTTTTTCAGAATGGTAAGAGGAGATCACTTATGAGGAAGAAGAAGACACCACCAAAGCCAAGGCCACCGCGCCAGCTCAAGATTCTAAACTACACCTATAGGGTCAAGTTCGTAGAAACGACAGAGAAGGCGGCAGCCGAGGCATACGGTTGGTGCGACTATGACAACCAAACAATCGTGATCTGCAAGGATATGCCACCTCAAGCTATCGCAGACACATTCCTGCATGAGTGCATACACGCCCTTAATGCGGCACTAGGGATCAATTTCAACAAGGACGAGGATATAGCAAGGAAGGTAGGAACAGGAATATGCACACTATTCAAGGACAACAAGGCGGCGATGAAGTGGTGGATGAGTCTACTCTGAATCTGCCAAAGGATTTCGGATACTTTACACTTTTAAGAATAGGGAGACTAAAGGGAAATGAAAAAACCAGAATCACCAATATCAGAAAAAGAGATACCCCACCTGGGCCGAGCGGCAAGTGACATGGGTTACAGCAACGTGGATGAGTATATGGCGAACCTCTACCAGAGAATAACGCGATATGCCATCGAATGTGAAAAGTACAACGAGCAGGAAGCTGAAAAGGAATAATGAATTTGGCCGTAAAACTTAACGCGATACTCATAATAGACCGCCAAACGCTTGTTTGCGCTGGCTTAGTCGGTCTGCGTTCCTCATCGAGTGATGGGGTTGGCCAATACTTTGTGCGGCCGCACAGGTCGAGGAATAGAGCCAAGGGAGAGCCTTGGACGGGGCGACTACTAGGGGGCTTTCATTGCTTTCGCCCTCTGCCTTCTTTGAACACCTCGACCAACCAATTTAGGCACAGGCAGGATACACTATTAAGATGTGTAGAGGGTTTTTGCGTTTACCCCTTCATACTCGCCTGTGCTGTTTTTTAACTGTTATGAAAGTTGATATAGGAGAGCTAACTAGAGTAGCCAACACACAAAAGAAGGTCGGTGCTAACGCCGAGTACAAATTCGCCATCCTCAAGGAAAACGGATTAGAGAAAGGCTATATGTTTACCGAGAGAGAACTGGAGGAGCCACGGCGCAGAGCGTTAATAAACAAAGAGGATGCTCCGAGAAAACGTGGTTTCTGGCAACGTGTATTTAAGAAGCGTTGAGCCAAGGGTATGTAAAGATTTTCCGCAAGGTATTGGATAATCCTAATGCCAGTAATCACATATTCCTAGCCGTCTGGAGCTACCTACTGCTCAAAGCGTCACACAAGCACTACGTCATGCGGATCGCTGGCGAGGATAGGACATTGAACCCCGGAGATATGGTGTGTAGTTGCCGTAAAGTTGCCGAGTTTTTTGGCATAAATAAGGACACGGTAAACAACATTTTTAACACAATGGAGAGGGATTCAATGATTAGACGCAAAATGTACGCAAGAAAGACAGTAATATCAGTAGTAAACTGGTCATCCTACCAAGAGGCGGCAGACACATCGCCGGACGCATCGTGGGACACATCGCCGGACACATCGCCGGACACTAACAAGAAGAAAGAAGAAAGAAGAGATATAGATGATAGTGCAAAGGAGGATGAAAATGACGGAACCTTGATTGCTTCTAGGGAAATAATGGATGAGTTCAACAAGCGAGCGGGGAAGCGTTACAAATCCCATGCAGGTAGCACTCACATTGCAACGATCCGTGCGCGGCTTACGGACGGGTACACGAAGGAAGAGCTGCTGGAGGTCATAGATCACAAGGTAGCGGAACTGAAAGGCACAGAGAACGATGCCAAGTGGCTTAACCCTACCTCCATGTTCCGTCCGCAGAACATCGAGCGGAACCTAGACTTCGCCAGATCACACCTCGACATGGAGGAGGCCAAGCTGGTCAGGGAGTACAACCAAGTCAAAACGACAATGGGCAATCTGGAAGCAGAAACGATAAAGCAAAAGATAATGAAAATAAGAGAAAGGAAAGAAAAGAGAAATGGACGCACAGTTTTACAATCTTGAGGCAGAGCAGGGCTTGTTAGGTGTCTGCTTACAGGGAGGCATACAGGAAACGATAGCAGCCGGAGTAGACGGAAGCTGGTTTTACGACCTCAAGCATCAACAGGTGTACGAGGTGCTTGAAGGACTACACGAAAAAAACCAATCCACGGGAACCGGAAACGCGATCCAAGAACTGCGGGAGAGAAACCTGCTGGATAAGATCGGCGGCCCAGCAGCCCTGACCTTTTGGGAAGACCAAGCACCAACCCGTCACAATGCTCCATATTGGCTCTCTAAGCTATTTACTTGCCGTGTGCGCCGGATGACTAAGGCGAAGGCTGAAAACCTCATAGCGAGGCTCTCAGGGGCATCTACGAGCGAAATAGATTCCTTTGTCTCAGACCTACAGAACCATGTCCTCGATTTGAAAGATCATGTCAGCAAAGTGGAAGATGAAACTCTAAAGGAAACGGTGGATGAAATCGTGGCCGAGATAGAGGAAAGATTTAAGAACAAGTCAGCAACTCCGTGGGGTATTCCCACAGGCTTTCTCCCCTTAGACAACGCACTAGGTGGACTCAGAGATGGGTCAGTTTACATCATTGCTGGTAGACCAGGGCAGGGCAAGACAGCTATGGCTCTCAGTATAGCCCGTAACATCCTAATCTCAGGCAGCCCAGTAGCCATGTTCAGCTTAGAGATGACCAAGAAGGAACTCACCATGCGACTGATGGCAGCCCACGCCGATCTGAACATGATGGAGGTTTACCGTGGCCTACTGACCGAGAAGGAGTTCCATAAGATCAGCAAGTCTGTAGAGGTCAAGATGCTACCCCTACATTGCAACGATAGATCAGATTTAAACATCAACATCCTGCGCTCTGAGGCTCGCAGATACGTCCAGAACTTCGGGTGTAGGGTAATCATCATCGACTACCTCCAGCTACTACAGGGAACAAGTGAGGCCAGACGCATGGGCAAGTACGAGGAAGTCAGCGAGATCAGTCGCAACCTCAAGACAATGGCCAATGAACTCAAAGTTCCCATCATAGCCCTAGCACAGCTCAACCGTGAACTGGAGAAGGGGGCCAGACGGAAACCACAACTCTCAGACCTACGAGGATCAGGCTCCATCGAACAGGATGCCGACACCGTAATGTTCCTACATGAACCAGAATCAGACGAGGAACCAGACTTTCTCAGCGGAACAAAGAGACTAAACCTGTATGTGGCAAAGAACAGAAACGGACAACCAAACATGGATATAGCCTTTGAGTTTAGAGCCGAATACACACGATTCGATCCGATGTCTGCCTTGGATTGATGACTACGGGATACGGATGCTGCTCTGCGCCATCATACAAATGGCCGTGGAAGACTATCGGCTTTGCAAACACTACAGCATCATCGTTAACGGTCAGGTAATCCCAGCCAATATGCGTAAAATCAAAACTATGGATCAAATCTCAGAGGTGACTTCCCTAATCAGCTTCTTCCACAAAGACGGACTAGAGCGAATCATAGAGGCCGGCGCACTCCAAGATGACGAAGGTAACTACCTAGACCCTAAATCAATTTTATCAGCACTATGACAGATACAAACTACTACAGAAACCAACTCAAGACAGAAATGGGCAACGCAGCCCTCAACGAATCAATGTCCTGCATACTCTTGTTCGACAAAAAACAGCAGGATTACGGCAGCAAGAACATCGCTTCAACCGAAGATAAGGACATCAATATGCTCGGTGTAGCTATCCGTCTTAACGACAAGATACAACGCATGATGAACCTCCTTACAAAGCGGATCAAAGGTAAGGGAGAACCTAACAACGAATCCATCAAGGATAATGCCCGTGACATCCACAACTACGGCACAATCCTCGCCTTACTCGAACAGGATCAATGGAAGTAAGGTAACACAGATACACAGATACACAGGAGACACAGGAAACATTTGAAGACTTTTCGCGATTACCTTGGACCACCCGGACCACTTCCGCCAGACCCCCAGACATACAGACCCCCAGACCGCTAGACCCACAAGATATACCTATGCCCCTCAATACCACCATGAAGCTGCTGCCCAAAGACATCCGAGGGGCTGTAAACACCTGCTTCTACTGCGAGCAAAAGAGAAAGTGCTTCTACTGGGATCAGGCCGTCTACGGAAACGTCTGCTATGACTGCTTCGATAGCGTTAATCACACCGAAAAAACGCTCGTAAACAAGGACACACAAATAAGGCACCCTAAAGTTGGCGAAATTGCACCAGAAGACAACCACTAAGGACTTAGCCATCGCAATAGCCAAGCAGACCGGCCTCAGACTAGAGGAAGTTAGGCACGTTTTGGAGTGTTTACCCTTCTATATCTTCGACTCTGTAGCCAGAAACAAAACCGCCAGCATCGCAAACCTAGGAACCTTTAAAAGAGTCTTCAGAAAAGCCAGAAACGGCTCCAATTTCAAGGGATGCCACACCTACCGCAAACAAACCTACCGCATAAAATTTACCCCCTACGAATCCGTCAGAAAAAAACTACAAGAGTTGGCGAATAAGTAGCCATGTGACACTAAAAATGATACTCTCTCCCACTTATGTCTGATCTCATCAAGAATCTCGAACTCGCCCTGGACGAAATGGCAAAAACAGGTAACGAAATAGGTATAAGAATCCTTGAACGAGCGATAAATCAGGCACGAGAAGTCATTAAGGCAAAGTCATCAGGTACTTCTGGTGGTACTCCTGTCTGACACCCTCCAAAAAATCCCTAAACTCATCTATAACCACCTCCGGTACCTCGTCCTTCGGTACTGGTGCGCGAGTTAGTATGCCCATCTCCATAGTTTTCGGGTCATCTTCAGCCGGTGAACACCTAACCCCGATCTCATAGTTCTCATCGTTAAGCGTAATCACATAACAATGGTAGTGCGTAGCTATTTGATTCTCTTCCATCCTATATTCTCCTCGTCTGGGAACGCTTCATTGATCCAACAACCCCCACCAAACGCGATTTTAAACGGCATATAACACCCACAGCCAGCATTACTGTCATCAAAAGGCCGGCAACGCCGTAAATTACGATCGTACAGAACACAGCGACAACAACACCTATACTTTCCCCTAAACTCCTTATCACGCTTCAGTCGGATTGACCTCAAGATTGTAGCAACCAGCCTCAACTTGTCACGGAATGTAACCCTGCCGAACTCTATACGCAGGACTCTGCACCACTCTGCATACCTACGCAGCTTGAAGCCAAAGATTCGCACGGGATGAGTATAGCGTTGAAACTGAAAAAGGCCAGAAAGTTGAGAAGAGACACATATAACGGCGGCGGCACGAAAAGTCGCTCCCCCCTCTCCCCCCTCCCCCGAATCTGATCCGGCATGACACCCTAATCGCATAGGGTCACAACGCTGATACTATTGGTGTAAGACTTGCAAGAGTTCTTTGACATACCTTGCGGCCAACATACCGCGAGTTTGAGCAAGTCGTGCGAGGGTTCGGGGCCGGTGCATACCACCCGCTTCATGTCCTAGACCCTCAAGCGAACCTGCCTTCGGGCTTAACTGCAATATGAAATCCAAGTACCATACGACGAAAGCCCATGCCTGTTCTTCTAGCGATTAACACCGCCGGAATGAGGAACTTTGCCTTGGCATGGGGAGTGTGTGCGCGGCGGGTTGGCTACCCACTTTTCAACCGTAGCATCGACATAGTTGGCAGGAGATTACTTGATATATTCCCAAGCGAGATGCGGGAGAGATTGGAACGAATGCCAAAGGTATTAGCCTAGTGTTAAAAGCGACAGCGAATCCTTTGGGGGTATGTTCTGGCAGGAATCAGAGTAGGACATAAAGGGTAACACCTTTGGGCTGTACATAACGGGGTATGCGAATAGGCGGGAAACCGGCTGAAGATAAGTCATCAATTCCAGAAGGAGATTGGGCTACACTTGTGAGGTGAGGAACCTAGGTCATAGGCGCGGCGATTGGCGTACAATCGAGCATGACCTACATTAATTGTGGCAATACCAGTAACGGACGCAATGTCCAATATCTGTCGAGCAATTCGATGTTGCTGGTATGTCGGTCAGCGTAGTTCGTTGGCCCTGATGAGGCAACTTTGGGCATCTTAATCCAGCTCTGTCCTAAAGCCGAAACAGCCACAATAAAAGCAAATAGAAAGTAATAAAATGCAAGTAACAAAAACAACAGACAACATCCTCGTTTCCGGCGTAATCATTAACAAGATCAAGCAAGCTCCGGCCAAATCATTCCAGACATTCAAGAAGCTGAACAAGCACACTTGGGGCTTGGATGGATTGAGCAAAGCGGATGCAGACAAAGTAATCGGCGCGGCAAATGTAATCTATGCAAAGCGCAAACAGGAATTGCGGAAGCAAACAGGTGAAGCGGCAATCAAGCTGATCAAGAATGCCACAAGGTATCAAGACATCAAGGTTGAGGAAAAGCTGGATGCAAAGAACAAAAAGCACGTTGTCATTAAGCTGGCTGAAAAGCCAACCAAGATGACCAAAGCAGGTGAACAAGTCATGGCAAGCGTAATCAAAGAGGAAGCAGACAAGCGAGCAAAGGAACAAGCGGCTCGCATCGTAGCATTGGAAGCAGCATTGGCAGCGGCTTCAAAGGCAAAGGGAACAAAGGAAGCACCGGCCGCCGCCATGTTGCCGGAGTTCGCATAAGCTAATCAAAAAGAAAGGAGACTAGACCAATGATAGAAATGTCAATTCAGCAGGGAGGCTCGGGGTTTTTCTGGGCCGTGATGCACGTTGAGGCAGATGGATTCTTTGAGCCAGCAGGTGACAGGAGTCTTGTATACTTCAGCGATTACGAGGCTTGCCGTAGGAATGCAATCCAATGGTGCGATGACAACGGAATCCCGCATCCTAGGCCACTCCCATCGGTGAAAGAGATGGCGGTGCATGATGCCAAGCTGGCAGAGATGCTCGACTTGGGTACACCGGACGATGAGGTGAAAATAAAAATAGGAGATCATACAGCATGAAAAGCAATGGAAAGATAGCCCCGTCATGGGGTAGACAGACAGAGGTATCCAACCACGCTGGCAAGCATAGGCCATTGCCGGTTGGGATAGTTGGAATGAGTTGCGGCAGGGTTCACGAGGGGAACAATCCCTTGCTGAAAGAGTGCCGTAGAAACGAGGCCAAGCGACAGATACCAAAGGTTGCGGAGCCTAGGTACAAGCGTTGGCTGAACCAGCAATCCATCGAGGCGTGTCCAGATACCAAGGGATACATGGCAAAGGTGGGGTACAAGTTACTCGAGGTGATGGACAAGCTGATCCCGTCAGAGTTGGGACATAAGGCGGCAAAGGATAAGAGCATCCACCTAGAGAAAGGATCAACGACAGAGCTGGCCAAGTTCAACGGTGCGGGGAGGGTGTGTGCAATGAGGTACTGGCTGGCGATGTGCATGGAGGAAGAGGTACTCACGCCGGAGGAAATGCGGGAGCTGTATGCGTATCTTCCGGCAGCGATGTGACACTAAAATAGGTATTCACATGACTAGGAAAATCATAGGCTGGGTCGGGCTAGTTGTCCTGACCATCGTAGTGTACGGGGCTATCGGACTGATGATGGCCCTGTATTTTTTATCACCAACAGCAACAGGAGAAAGGATGTTATGAGGCATGAAAATATGCACGGTATCAATACATGAGACGGCAGGATGGTCGGAAGCAGGTCAGTTCTGTATCTTGGCAAACGTCAACCAACCCGATGAGCAGCAGCTTACAGATGGAATGACAAAGGTGATGGTGCAAATCGCAATGGAAAACATACACAAGACTCACAGGGATTGGTTCTTAGATAAGGGGTATACCACACTAAAGGTTCGCATATTTGGGCGCGGAACTACCTACTTATTAAGAGAGGTGAAGGAGTTTTGCCCCGTGGAAGATACATAATGAAACAGCTAGTGACTACGTTTGATGGCAACCTATACGATGGCAAGTTGTCCCGTGATGCACAGTTTAGTGTACTCCAGAAGATAGGTAAGCACACGACTCTCTACGATGTGGAGGGTGATAGTGGGTTCACGCTCTACCATCTGCCGTACTACTGGAAGCTAGAGAATGAGTGGAAGGAAGGCGAGTGGATCGAGGCAGACATGGAGCCTAGAGATGAGGCTGACAAGTGGGTGAAGTCATTGTGTCCGTGGGCCAGCTTGGTTGGTCACATCAGTCTGGGGTGGGTTGTGAGCATTCCGTTTCCCATCTACCCAGAGAGTGAGTCCGTGGGTTGGGTGGCAACGCCGGTCGGAGAAGAAGAATGACACAGCAAGTATTGATTAGTGTTCCCAAGTCCCGTCGAGATGGCAGGAGAAAGGCGACACAAAAGGAAGGCAAGTGGTGGTTCGATAAGATGAACAAGGCAATAACAAGCACAACAAAAGAGAAAGGTAAGGCAGCATGACATTCAAAGAGGCTGACCAGTTCGTAACAGATTGGCAGAAGGCACAGATAAAACTCTGGGTCATCGAGACTAGGTGGCTCTGTCTACTGTCCGCTGTGGTTGGGTACTTCATTGGTGTGTTCACATGAGTAAGCGTGAGCATCGAAGGAAGGTGCGAAGAGAACTAAGAAAGGAACTACATGAGCAAGAAGTCGAAGCCCAAGGTTAGTCAAGATGACTGCATTACCTGGGCGGTGGCCAAAGGATTCACTATCGAGAAGAATGGTGATTGGTGTTGGCTCACACACGATGGGTTTACCGAGGCGCAGGAGAATGAGCTGCGTGAGTATGGATTTCGGAAGAGAAGTTCCGGCTACCATAAACTCAAGTCAGGATCGAAGGGTTACTGGGGTCACAGTTGCATGGCCCCTACTAGATTGAAGAGATTCACCAAGGGCAAGAGCAAGCCGGCGCCAGCGGTGACAACAGCAACAACAGAGGAAGGCGAGAGCCTAATAGATAAACTAAAGAGACAACTACAAGAAGCAAAAGCATGAGTACAAAAACAGTAAGCAAAGCGGTTCCAGTATTGAATACAGTTCGCACATTATTGGCTGGTGGAGATTGCAAGATCAATGATGTGGCAATGGCAAGGGTGTTAGAGGTATTGAACGAGCAGATAAAGCACCCGAAAGACACCCTGATTGAGTGGGTAGATTCCACCATTGGATTCCTTGAAGAGACAGAGGTGGGCAGCTCATCTGAGGTTCATCAACACATACTCAAGCTAGAGAAATGGTCGATTGATCTGGCCGAGTTCGTGACAAGCGGAGAGCTAGGCCCATTTGCTGAAGAGGAAGAGGAAGATGAGGAAGAAGTTGAACCAATAAACCGTGCGAGAAGTAACGGTGTGTTTGTCCCTCCCACTCCATTGACCAAGGAGGAAGTGCTTGTAGATCCGATGCGCTTTATGAACTCCCCGCATGAGGTGGTCAATGAGTTCCGCGAACGTGCAGCAGAGCAGACATACAACGACCTGTCCTCTGAGATCGTCAAGCTAACCACCCGTATCAGTACGCTTGAGTCTATGGGTGGTGGTGGTTCATCGGTGGACACAACAGACTTCGAGTTGAGTGTGCCAGATGTGGACAAGAACTTCATCATCAGCAAGGAACACAAGAAGCTGCTCGGTGTGATAGATAGCGCAGCCCATACGAGAGGCATGGTGTGTGCGATGTTCGAGGGGCCACCATCAAGCGGCAAGTCGGAGGCAGCGTCACAGTTGGCAGCCATATCGGGTCGCAAGTTCTTCAGCATGAACTGTTCGACGGTGCGTGAGCCACAGCAATGGTTCGGTAACTGGCAAGCACGGGACGGCAAAACATTCTTCGATGCTTCTGATTTCGTGAAGGCGATCAGCACAGGCAAGACAGTCATACGACTAGAGGAATTGAACCGGCTCGACCCGATCATCCAGAACCCATTGCTCGA